>ERZ772921.44-NODE-44-length-71761-cov-4.511924_pt1 | contig 71761 bp, 69 predicted proteins | sample MGYA00512117_ERZ772921 | MGnify/ENA primary metagenome ERZ772921 (study PRJEB29015, sample SAMEA2737944) | human oral metagenome | biome: human oral; feature: human-associated habitat; material: dental | place: China | collected 2150 ...
GCTTTGAGAAAGGGTTGCTAGTATGATTGAATTATACGGAGTTTTTTATAAACTATAATCACAAACTATTATCATTGTTTATGTTACTAACCCTCCGCCCAACCATCATTGATAAGAAAGTTAGAAGTACATTACCTTATAAAATGAAAGGTAAGTAGGTTGAAGTCATTTGTCTTGTAAAATGTATATACAAAGCCTATATTTTATGATAAATTAAGTATTGATATATTTTTTGTTAAAAAATGATATACATAGGAGGTTATTGTGAAAAAAAGAATATTATTAAGTATTATGCTTGCAGCTCTTTCGCTTAGTGCATTCGGCTGTGCAGCTAAAAGCGAGACTGCCGCTCAGACTGAGGTAAGTACAGAGGCTTCCAAGGCGGATGAGAGCAGTAATGCAGCGGCTGAAAGTACCGGAGAGAGCAGTGATTTTGAAGCCTTGGTTGAGGCGGCAAGAGGTACGGAGCTTACATTTTATATGTGGGGCGGAGATGATAAGTTAAATACCTGGATAGACGGATATTATGCCGACAGACTTAAAGAAAAGTATGATATCAAGCTTAAAAGAGTTGCAATGAATATTGAAGATGTCCTAAGCCAGCTTTCAGGAGAGTATGCAGCCGGAGTAAAAGAAGGTGATGTGGATATGATCTGGATAAACGGAGAGAATTTTAAGACCGCAAAGGAAAACAATCTTTTATACGGACCCTTTACATCTGAACTTCCTAATTTTAAGCAGTACATCAATGCTGATGAAAAGGAAGTGCAGTATGACTTCGGGTTTCCTGTAGAAGGCTATGAAGCACCTTACGGAAAGGCTCAGCTTGTTATGTATAATGACAGCGCTATAACTCCTGAAACGCCGAAAAACACCGAGGAGCTTTTAGAGTTTGCTAAAAAGTACAAGGGTAAGGTAACTTATCCGGCACTTCCTGACTTTACAGGTTCAGCCTTTGTAAGAAATATTATTTACGATATCGTAGGTTATGAGCAGTTTGCCAATATGCCTGAAGATAAGGAAAAGGTAAAAGAAGCTATAGAGCCTGCTTTAGAATACTTAAGAGAGCTTAATCCTTATCTTTGGAATGAAGGAAAGACCTTCCCTGATAAGGAGCCGACCATGAAGAATATGTATGTAGACGGAGAACTCGTTATGGGAATGTCTTATGCGGCATTCGGAGTTGCTGCCAATATAGAAGACGGAACATTTACTGATACGACAAGAAGTTTCCAGTTTGATAAGGGAACTATAGGTAATACAAACTATATAGCCATAGCCGGTAACTCAGGCAATGTTGCCGCTGCAAAGGTTGCAATCAATGAGATGATGTCTCCGGAGGTACAGGCGGAAAGATATAAGACACTCCGTACTATTCCGGTAGTAGACTACAGCAAATTAAGTGATGAGCAAAAGAAGACATTTGATGATGTTGATATAGGCAAGGGTGTTATAACTCAGGATGAGCTTTTATCAAAAAGACTCCCTGAAATGCCTGCAGGTCTGGTTCCTATAATAGAAGAAATCTGGGCTGAAGAAGTAGTGGGAAAATAGTAGTATGAAATATATAAAGCCCTATTTATTATTATTACCTCAAATTTTTGTAGGGATAATATTTTTAGTAGGCATAGGAATCGGAATCACACAAAGTTTTGGTGTGGTTCCGGTTTTTAATTTATATAAGCCTACTTTCAAGTACTATACTGAAATATTTATGCGAAAGGACACTATTGATTCTATTTTTTACAGTCTTAAAGTAGCCTTTGTATCCTCGTTTATTTCCGTAATACTGGGAATATTGATCTGCTTTTGCATGGTGTATACCGGAAAAGATAAGGGATTTATGCTAAGTGTAACCAAGCTACCAATACTCGTACCTCATGTAATAGTGGCACTTATGCTTGTAAATATTATTTCACAAAACGGTCTGCTTGCAAGAATTCTTTATCAATTAGGATTTATAAAAGAACAAAGTGATTTTCCCTTGATTATTTTTGATAAGGCAGGTGTCGGAGTAATATTGGCATATCTTTGGAAGGAAGTTCCCTTTGTGATTTATTTTATAATAAGTTTAATGTCTGCGGTAAGTTCTAAACTTGGAGAGGCGGCGGTAAACTTAGGTGCCGGCAGGGTAGAGGCTTTTTTTAAGATTACTTTGCCGCTTTGTTATAACACAATAATAAGTGCATTTTTGATAATCTTTGCTTATTCTTTGGGAGCGTATGAGCTTCCGCTTTTAATGGGTGCTACCGTGCCTAAGGCACTGCCCATAATGGCTTATATAGAATTTCAAAAGCCTGACCTTAGGTTAAGACCCTATGCCATGGCATACAACGGAATTTTGATAGTTATTTCGATGCTTGCAGCGATTATTTATTTTATGCTGCTTAAAAAGTCGGCTAAGGAGGCAAAATAATATGAGCAAAAACTTAGCAAAAAAACTTATAATATACCTTTTTGCCTTTGTGATAATATTTCCTATACTGACATTGTTTGTATGGAGTTTTACGGAAAGGTATGTTTGGCCCGATGTGTTTCCAAAGCATCTATCATTAAGAGCCTTTAACAGCATAGTAATAAAAAGTGATGACCTGACAAAGACATTTGCGGTAAGTATTTTGATATCTACAGTGGTTTCTTTGGTCTGTGTAACTATTGCCATACTCAGTGCAAGAGCCATGTGTTTTTTCGAGTTTAAGGGCAAGGCTTTTATGTCCTTTGTTATGCTTGCCCCATTTTTAGTACCGACCACGGTGTTCGGCATGGGGGTGCAGATACTTCTTTTGCGAATGGGACTTGGCGGTACGCTTAGCGGTGTAATTCTTTGCCATATAATTTATTCCCTGCCCTATGCCAATAAACTTTTGGAAGAGGGCACCAAGGCTCTTGGCAAGGGGCTTGAAGAGCAGGCAAGAGTGCTTGGAGCAAGACCGCTTCTTGCATTTTTTTGTATAACCTTGCCGAATTTACTGCCTACGGTTCTTTCGGCATTTACCATGTCCTATATTATTTCCATAAGTCAGTATTTTCTTACACTGATTATAGGAGGGGGCAATATAAAGACTTTCTCAGTGGTTATGGTGCCTTATATGCAAAGCGGAGAAAGAAACTTTGCCAGTATATATGCAGTGATATTTTTAGGCATCACCGTGATAGTGTTTTTTATATTTGAGGCTTTGGCAAAGGCGGTAAGTAAGGGAAATAAGGTAGAATATTTTAATTGATTGGAATGATAAATTATGAGTTTAAGTATAAGGGGCTTAAATGTAAGCCTTTCTAAAAATCATATATTAAAGGATATAAATCTTGATATTAAGGGTGGAGAGTTTGTATCCATACTTGGTAACAGCGGTTGCGGAAAGACCACTCTTATAAAAAGTATAGCAGGTCTTGTGGATATAAGCTCAGGAAGTATCAGTATAGATGAAGAAGATATAACAGGTTTAAGCCCTGAAAAAAGAAAGACTGTGATAGTTTTTCAGGACCTTAGGCTTTTTCCGCATATGAATGTAGAGCAAAATATTGCATTTTCCATGAAACTTCAAAAAATGGATAAAAAAGATATAGAAGAAAGGGTTAAGGTTTTACTTGAGCAGGTCAGGCTCTCAGGCTTTGAAAAAAGGAAAATATCACAGCTTTCAGGGGGTCAGATGCAAAGAGTGGCTCTGGCAAGGGCACTTGGAGCTGATCCTAAGTTACTGTTACTTGATGAGCCTTTTTCGGGACTTGATGAAAGCCTTAGAAAAGACATGGGAAACCTTGTAAAGAGGCTGCACAGGGAAAATAAGATTACCACAATAATGATCACCCACGATAAGGAAGAGGCTATGAAGTTTTCCGACAAGGTGGCACTGATGAAGGAAGGCACTATCTTGCAATACTCCACTCCGCTTGATATATTTGCAAAACCTGGGAGTAGGGAAGTAGCAGAGTTTATGGGTGAGCTTAACTACTTTGACGGAGAGGTAAAAAACGGAAAGTTTACAAGTGAGATAATAAGTTTTAATACGGATAAAGCTGAGGGTAAGTACAGTCTTATGCTAAGACCGGGAGGACTTTCGGTAAGTGAAAGATCGGATAAGGGTTATCTTATAAAAGAGGCGGTTTATATGGGAGAGTTTGTAAGTCTGCTGCTTGAAAGGGATAAGGAATATCTTGTAAGGCTTGCATATAAAGAGTTTAAGAGCCTTGAGCTTAAAGCAGGTGATTATGTAAAAATCAAGGTTAATGAGGAGGTATTTGAACCGGTGCTTTTGTAAGCTTGGTTTTTTATAGCACAGCTATTGAGGTTATTATAAAAAATGATTGTAATATAAATCTGTGCTTTAAGTTGAAACCTCAATAATTAAATCCCATACCTCTTGAAATATAGGGGGATGGGATTGACTGTTTTCCGGCTCGATAATCATTTTAGAAGCTGTATCAGGAACTAATAAATTAAATGTAGTGTTTGTCAAAGATAAAGTCTTTTTACTAAGATTGTACTTTTTTGGGGCATAAATTATAATGCCCTTTAATGGAGGTATGTGTATGAAAAGAAAGATGATATATGATTGTGATAATACTATAGGAATAGAAGGCTGTGATGTGGATGACGGGCTTAGTTTGCTTTTTTTATTAGCCTGTGAGGAAGCCGATCTGCTTGGAGTTACTAATTGTTTCGGCAATAATGAAACTGAAAGAGTGTATGAGAATACTCTTAAGTTTGTAAAAGAACTTTCAAGAACCGACATCAAGGTGTATAAAGGAGGTCTTACTCCTCTTGATTATGAGTCTGAGGCTTCAAGGTATATAGCCGATATGGCAAGGCTTTATAAGGGAGAGCTTGAGATACTTGCTACCGGCTCGCTCACCAACATAGCCGGTGCTTATAAGTATGATAAGGACTTTTATAAGAATGTAAAAGCTATATATTTAATGGGCGGGATCACCGAGGATTTGATATTCGAGAAGAAGAAAATGAATGAACTTAATTTTTCTATTGACTATAATTCCTCTTATGAAGTGCTTACAAATATGCAAAGGGTAAATATCCTAAGCGCAAATAATTGCCTAAGTGTGCTTTTTGAGCTTAAGGAGTACAGAGAAAGGCTTAAACAATCAGGAGATATAGGAAACTATATACTTAATAAGACTGCATATTGGTTTGATTATAATGAAGATGTATACGGTATACAGGGTTTTTATAACTGGGATGTTACCGCTGCCTGTTATATGTTTTATCCTGAACTTTTTGAAGATGATGTAAGGGAGTATAAACTTTCCAAGGAGGATTTAAAGCGAGGGTATTTGCAGGTAAGTACAAAGGAAGATTATAATGCAGTGCTTAATTTGCCTAGGGTAAAGGATAAGGAGGGATTTAAAAATCGAGTGTACGGTAATTGGGCAAGGGTAAAGTTATAACTCAAACAAATAGCATATATGCCGATTTTATCAGCCATAACTGATAAAATCGGTTTTTTATTATTGTTTATCAGATATAGATGTGTTATAGTTGTTGTTAAATGAGAGGAAAGGAGGCTATTGTCTATGATTAAGCGAGAATTATATATGCATCGTATCCGTCCCTTTATCGGTTCCGAGCTCATTAAGGTCATAACAGGTATACGCCGTAGCGGCAAGTCTGTTATGTTGGAGCTAATTAAAAATGAACTGATTGAGTCGGGAGTAAATCAGTCTCAATTTATTTCCATAAATTTTGAGAATATGAGCTATAGTCATTTGCAAAGTGCAAGAGTTTTGCATGATGAGATTATTAAACAGGCTGCTGATATACAGGGTAAGATATATCTTTTTTTTGATGAAATTCAAGAGGTTGAGGAGTGGGAAAAGTGTATTAATTCATTGCGTGTAAGTTTAGATTGCGATATTTATATAAGCGGATCCAATGCTAAATTATTATCGGGAGAACTTGCTACTTATCTGGCAGGAAGATATGTTGAGTTTGTTATATACCCTTTTTCTTTCGCAGAATTTATATCTATATATAAAAAAGAAATGTCGGATGAAATGCTAAGAACTTATTTCCAAACCTATCTTACATTCGGAGGTATGCCATACCTTAGCAATATTAGGTATGAAGAAGAGCCGACAAGACAATATTTGACGGATATTTTTAATTCGGTTTTGCTTAAGGACATTATAAAGAGGAACAAAATCAGAGATATAGATCTTTTGGAAAGAATTATTACATATATTATTGCAAATGTAGGAAGTACCTTTTCTGCAAACTCTATTGCCAAGTTTTTTAAGAATGAGCAACGCAAAGTTGCAGTTGAAACAATCGTAAATTATATCAATTATTGTTGTGATGCATTTTTATTTTATCAAGTAAAGCGTCAGGATTTACAGGGCAAGCAAATTCTCAGCTTTAATGAAAAATACTATATTGTTGACCATGGTATACGAGAGGCTGTCTTTGGTGGAAATACAAGAGATATTAACCTTGTTCTTGAAAATATTGTTTTTATGGAATTGCTTAGAAGAGGTTATGAGGTAAGAGTGGGAAAGGAGAAAGATAAGGAAATTGATTTTGTGTGTAAAAAAAGAGGCGAAAAACTTTATATTCAAGTAAGTTATCTGCTTGCCTCACAGGAGACAATAGACAGAGAATTTGATATATATAAGGAAATTAATGATAACTACCCCAAATATGTAATTTCTATGGATGATTTTGATATGAGCAGAGACGGTATCAAACATAAGAATGTAAGAGATTTTCTTTTAATGCAAGAGTGGGGATGATGTAACAATAATGGTTTGTCTATCACATAAACCGTTATAAACATATCTTGCCTTGGACACGCTCTCTTAACTAAAGCCTCGCAGCGGTACTAAGCTTTATCTTCGCCTGAGGGCTTGATAAAGCAAGTACCGGCGGTCTCAGATTGTCCTTTGGCAAGATAGTTTAACGGTTTATGTTGATACCTCCACGACCTTGCCGCCCCAAAACTTAAGTTCATCCCTATCATGTGTAACAGCTATTACCGTTTTGCCTTTAGTTTCTTCCTTAAGAACCTCCATGACCTTATATTTGGTATGTCCATCAAGTCCTTTCAGTGCCTCGTCAAGTACATATATTTCAGGAAAGTAAGCTATCATACGGGCAATAGCAACTCGGCGCTTTTCCCCTCCGCTAAGATCCGAGACCTTTTTTTCTAAAAAACCCTTTAGTTCAAGTCTTTCCAAGAGAACGGCTATATACTCCTCCGACTTTGAAGCTTTGGATTTTTTAAGTGCCGGTTTGTCCATTACCATGCGGATGGCGGTTTTTACACTGAAATCTTTACAAAGCCTGTCTTCTTGAAATACTGTTCCGACTCTTTCAGGCATTCCCTCAACGCTTCCGGCATCAGCCTTTACAAGTCCAAGTATAATATTGAGCAGAGTACTCTTGCCGTTTCCTGATTTACCGGCTAAGACTGTAGTCTCCCCTATATTAAAGTCACAGGAAAAGTCCTTTAATACATATCTACCCTCATAGCTTTTGTAAATGTTTTTTACTTTTATAACTCGGTTTTCCATTAGTTAACTCCTGTATAAAGCATTACTTATCTTTTTTTATCAATCTAAATCCATACTTTACCGTCATTATAATTAATTTTTCAAATATGAAACTCAGACAAACGATAACTATAGTCCAAGCAAACATATCCGCAGTTTCAAAGTATATCTTGGACTTATATAATTTGTTTCCTATAGAGCCGTCAGGCAGTGCCAGAATCTCGGCGGCGATCCCTGCCTTCCATGCATTACCGCAGGCTGTGGTAAGCGAGGATATAAAATAAGGATAAAGAGCGGGAAGGTAAATAAACTTAAGTTTACTTAAGGGGCTTAACTTAAATGTTTTTGCCATCTCAAGAAGTTTTCTATCCGTTTGTCTAAATCCTATAAGAGTGTTGGAGTAAATAATAGGAAATACAATAAGCCCGGAAATAAATATCGAAAGCCTCCTTGAAGGTAAGAAAACAAGCAAAATTATTATAAATGAAACTACCGGAACGCTTTTGGCAACAACAAAGTAAGGATTAAAGATGATCTTGATCGGCTCATACTTACCGGCAGCTATTCCAAGTACTATTCCCGTCATTACTCCGATAAAAGATCCTACAAATATTCTTGTCAGAGAAAATAATACGGTAGAGAAAAAGTCTTTTTCTAAAAATAAAGAAAAAAATCTGTTAATCACCTTAAAAACCGAAGGTACTATAAGTTCTTCATTTACCGCAAGTGCTAATATTTGCCAAAACAGCAGTGCTAAAAGCACTGCTGCAAAGTTTACAATTCTTTTTTTGCTATTCGGTAGGTTTAACATAATAAAAATTCTCTTCAGGTAATTTGCCTCCGATAGATGCCGGATCAAATTCATTAAGTACTGACAGGTATCCTTCGGTAGCAGATCTCATGTCTGTGCCGCTTATACATACAATATTGCAAAACGGAATTGCCTTTTGTGCTATAGGGGCTTTTACTATATCATGTTCTTCAACAAGCTTACCTGCTTCTTCGGCATTTTCCGTATCGGTGACCCAAGCGGCTGATTTTTGATAGTCTTCTAAAAATGCGTTGACAGCTTCTTTATTGTTCTCAAGATAATCGTCAGTAGTGAAGAATCCTGCTGTTACAAGCCTTCCCGCATCCCCTAACTTATCCCATTCCGCAGTAAGGTCAAGCACACTCTTAAAGCCTTCCACCTGAGTTTCGGCAGCTGTCATAAAGGGCTGTGGTAAGACAGCTACTGCATTTTCATTATTCTTCACTGCAGCAAGAACCTCAGTAGGTTCGCTCATCCATTCAATCGTCACATCATTACTTACATCAATACCGTTGGCACTGAGAAGTTTGCTGATTACATATTCGGGAGTAGCACCTTTGCCGGTTGCAAATATAGTTTTGCCCTTAAGGTCTGCTATACTCTTTATGTCCTCAGTTCCCTTAGCTCCGACATAAAGAACTCCGAGAGTATTGATAGCAAGCATTCTTATCTTGCCGTTTGATTTATTATAAAGTACTGAACCCATATTTACCGGAGCTGCAATTATATCAAGTTCACCACTTAGAAGTTTTGGTGCTATTTCATCGGGCATAGTACCCATAGTAAATTCGTATGAATTTGCGGTGTCAGCGTTTTTAGCATCATCAAGAAGTTTAACAAGACCTATTGTTGTAGGACCTTTAAGACCTCCGAGTCTAACTGTTGCACCGGTATTTGTTTTGCTCTCACCTGAGGAACTTGACTCCGGCAGTGTACTTTCCTGCTCGGAAGCAGCCTGTGCCTCTGAAGAAACCGAAGATGCATCAGTAGGTGCGGTATCTTTAGTTGAGCAGGCACTAAGTGATAATCCCATCATAAGAGCTAAGGCTAATGATAATATATGTTTTTTCATAATACCTCCTTTATTTTTTACATATGCCTCAGACTTAAAATTAATTCCCGACTAAAATCATTCGCTAAACATATCTGTAGGATACGAAGGCTAAGCAGTATTTTAGAACTGTTCTATTTGTAGATACCGATAATAATGTAAGTTCATAAAAACCGATAAATAAAATTTATGGCGATAAGCATAGATAAATCCTGTTATCAGCTCCGGGCAATTATAAATTACACGGATAAACGATTATAATATTATAAATATTATAAATAGTAACAAATAAAAAATACTGTTTTTTTTATTTTACCAAGTTTATTTTTGTATACAACAATGCATAAAGTGAATGATTTATAAGCTATGTAATAAAAATTTAAGCCTAAAATACATTGTAATTAATGTATATTTTTTACTTTAAAAATATACCATATATATAACTACTTGACAAGTATTCTTTAGATATAATTAATAACAGTTATCAATTTTATGGGGTTTTTATTCTTATTTTTTGTTTCTTTTTTAACTATTATTGATTTTTGTCTAAGTATTCTATAAAATGTATTTATTAAGATACAATACAGTTTGGTAGTACGAATTGTTATTTTTTCATGTGCTTGTATAATATTACAAATTGTATATGCTGACGGGCAAAGCAAATGATATTTAAAGTGAGCGTAATTTTCGTGTTCTATAACATACTTAAGCAGTCACGAATGTGTTGAATATCATTATGCTGGTAAGCTGAATATTATATAGGGTCAAATCAGAGGAGGTAGTAAGATGAGCCGTTTGGAAATATTTACACCGGATAGAGCGACACTTGTAATTGAAGACCTATACAGGACTCTGGATAAAAGAATAGAGGCAAGTCCTCCGGGGCTTTGTCCGGTTGATATCACAAGAGCCTTTATAGAGATGTGCCATTCTCAGACTTGTGGAAAATGCGTTCCCTGTCGTGTAGGTCTTTTGAATCTTAAGCACATGATAACGGATGTGCTTAACGGAAAAGCGGATATTAAAATGATAGACCTAATTGAAGAAACCGCCAAGTCAATATCCGAAACCGCCGATTGTGCCATCGGCTATGAAGCTGCCAATATGGTGTATAAGACTGTAACTATCTGTCGTGACGATTTTGAGGAACATATAAGAAACGGTCGTTGTAACTGTATGACCAGACAGCCTGTACCCTGTGTAGCCCTTTGCCCCGCACATGTGGATGTACCGGGCTATCTTGCACTTGTACGAGAGGGGCGTTATGCCGATGCTATAAGGCTTATAAGAAAAGATAATCCGTTTCCTACAACCTGTGGATTTATCTGTGAACATCCCTGTGAAGCAAAGTGTAGAAGAAATATGGTTGATGACGCTGTAAATATCAGGGGTATCAAAAGAGTTGCAGCCGATATGGCAGGTAAGGTTCCGCCTCCAAAGTGCGGACCTTCAACCGGTAAAAAGGTTGCAGTGATAGGTGGCGGTCCTTCCGGACTTTCCGCAGCTTATTATTTGCAGATAATGGGACATCAGACAACAGTATACGAGATGCTTCCCAAACTTGGAGGTATGTTAAGATACGGTATACCTAACTATCGTCTTCCAAAAGACAGACTCGAAGAAGACACCGATGCAATAATTGCTACAGGTGTAGAGGTAAAGCACGGTCTTAAACTGGGTGTAGATCTTATGTTGCCTGATTTAAAGAAAGAATATGATGCTATCCTCATCACCATAGGAGCATCTACAGATAAAAAGCTCGGGCTTGAAGGAGAGAATGCCAAGGGAGTTATGTCTGCGGTCAAGTTCCTCAGAAATGTAGGAATAGAAAAATATGATGATCTTACAGGTCATGATGTTGCGATAATCGGCGGCGGTAATGTTGCGATGGATGCAGTAAGGACAGCGGTAAGGCTTGGTGCTAAAAAGGTAAGTTGTGTATACAGAAGAAGAATAGCGGATATGACTGCTCTACCTGCCGAAATAGAAGGTGCTTTGGCAGAAGGCGTGGAAATGCTTACTCTTAAGGCTCCGTCAAGACTTGAGATAGAAAACGGACATATAAAGGGAATATGGGTCACACCGCAGATGATATCAAAAATCACCGATGGCAGGGCGGCAGTTGTACCAAGCGGTGAACCTGAAGAGTTTATTCCCTGTGAAACCCTTATAGTGGCTATAGGACAAAACATTGAAACCAAGTATTATGAGGATGAAGGAATCCCTATACAAAAAGGCAAGATGTTTACCATGCCGAACGGAGGATTTACGGGACTGCCCGGAATATTTGCCGGAGGAGACTGTGCTTCGGGACCGGCTACGGTTATAAAAGCTATTGCTGCGGCAAAGGTTATGGCAGCGAATATAGATGAATTTTTAGGCTATAAACATGAAATTACCTGTGATGTAAATATTCCTATTCCAAATAAAGAAGATCACTTTGCCTGCGGAAGGGTCGAGCTTATAGAAAGAGAGGCTTCAGAGAGAGTTAAAGACTTCAATGGAGTGGAAATGTGTATGAACAAAAAAGAGGCTTGCCAAGAATCCGGTCGCTGCTTAAGATGCGACCACTTCGGATTTGGAATATTTAAAGGAGGTCGTGAGCATATATGGTAAACTTAACAATAGACGAACGAAATGTAACTGTACCTGAAGGAACCTCTATAATGGATGCCGCTTACAGTGCGGGTATACCTGTTCCGCATCTTTGTTTTTTAAAAGAGATAAATGAAATCGCAGCCTGCCGAGTATGTATAGTGGAGATAGAAGGAAAAGATAAGTTTATAACCAGTTGCAACAATGCTGTTGAGGAAGGGATGGTAGTACATACCAACAGCCCCAGATTAAGACTTGCAAGACGAAGAACTGTGCAGATGATACTTTCACAACATGACTGTAAATGTGCGACCTGTGTAAGAAGCAGAAACTGCTCACTTCAAACACTTGCCAATGATTTGAATATAACGGACATTCCGTATGGAGAGCGTCTTGAATTCAGGGAATGGGATAGGAGTTTTCCGCTTATAAGGGATTCTCAAAAATGTATTAAATGTATGCGCTGTGTTCAGGTTTGTGATAAGATTGCAGGTCTTGGTATATGGGCACTTGAAGGTACCGGTGCAAGGTCTACTATCAATGTATCAGGGTCAAGAACTATAGCCGAAGCGGATTGTTCGCTTTGCGGACAGTGCATAACTCATTGTCCTGTAGGGGCTCTTAAAGAAAGAGATGATACCGAAGAGTTCTTGAAAGCGGTAGCCGATCCCAAGAAGGTCGTAGTAGTGCAGGTAGCACCGGCTGTCAGGACTGCTTGGGGCGAGGAGCTTGGAATTGCTCCTGATGAGGCTACGGTAGGAAAGATATTTGATACACTTAGGAAAATAGGTGCAGACTATGTGTTTGATACGGCATTTTCCGCAGACCTTACGATAATGGAAGAGGCAAGTGAGTTTATAGCAAGATTTTCCAACGGTGAGCTTAAGGAAAAGCCCATGTTTACCTCCTGCTGTCCTGGATGGGTGCGCTTCTTAAAGAGTAACTACCCACACCTTACTGCGCAGCTTTCATCTGCAAAGTCTCCTATGCAAATGTTCGGTGCGGTTATGAAGACTCATTTTGCCAAGGAAATAGGAGTGGATCCTGAGAATATATACTCAGTTGCCGTAATGCCTTGCGTGGCTAAGAAGGGTGAGCGCAATATGGAGTTTTTCTTTGAGGAATATGCAGGACATGATACCGACTGCGTACTTACTACAAGAGAGCTTGTAAGAATGATCAAAGCCTTCCATATATTGCCAAAGACACTTTCCGATGCACAACCGGACAGACTTTTCCATGATGTTACCGGAGCAGGTATAATCTTCGGTGCTACCGGAGGAGTTATGGAGGCTGCACTTAGAACCGCATATTATTCACTTATGGGTGAGAACTGTCCGCCGGATGCATTTAAGGTGGTAAGGGCACAGTCTCAAAAAACGGGACTTACAGAAGCTACATTCAGCTTAAATAACATAGATCTGCATGTTGCGGTGGTAAATGGTCTTGCCAATACCAGAAAGCTTATAGAAGAGATCGATCGTGGAGAGAAAAAATACGACTTTGTAGAGGTCATGGCTTGTCCCGGAGGTTGTGTAGGCGGTGGAGGACAGCCTATACATGACGGTGAAGAGCTTGCATTTACAAGAGGAAAAAAACTTTACTTCCTTGATAAGAATGCGAATATTCGTCATTCACATGAAAATCCGGATATCAAGACTCTTTATAAGAATTACTTCGTAACTCCCAATTCTCATAAGGCGCATCAGGTGTTGCATACGGATCACTTTGCATGGGAGATGCCTAAGAGACTTTTAAGAGATAAAGACGGTTATATAATAAGAGAAAGAAGAATTTAATTTACAGTTTAGGCGGATTTTCATCTTCATCAAAACAGTACAAAAGCTGTAGTATGGATAAAGTTAAATAAGATAAACCTGAATCCGTGAAGTTAATTTTTTACTCAAACTTCCCACACCCAAAATGGGGTTAGTACATTGAATTTTCAATGTGCGTTACACCTTAAAGGTGTGAGAAGTTTGAGTTATTTAATAAATCAGCTCTTTCCTGTAATGACTCTGCAAGTTTCATATCATACCTCCATTCAAATTCTGATATTATTTATCTTGCATAATAAAAAGCTAATCTAACATTATAAATCCGCCTCAAGCTCCTTATTATGCTTTCCTATAGGAATGACCATAGGCGCATCTGAAGTAGGATCTGTAATAACTTTACTATCAAGCCCATATACATCTTTTATAAGTTTTTCACTTATTACATTTTCAGGTCTTCCTTCAGCATAAAGATTCCCTGATTTGAGGGCAAATATATAGTCTGCGTATCTTACAGAGAGATTGATATCGTGCAGAACCATAATGATGGTAGTCTTCTTAGTCCTGTTTAGCTCTCCAAGCAAATCAAGAATCTCTACCTGATATGCTATGTCAAGAAATGTCGTTGGCTCATCTAAAAATAATATATCTGTCTGCTGAGCAAGTGCGAGTGCTATCCACACCCTTTGACGCTGTCCTCCGGAAAGCTCATCTACCGCTCTGTCTCGAAGCTCGGTTATACCCATAGTCTGCATAGCGTCTTCAATAGCCTTAAAGTCTTTATCATCCATTCCCCTAAATACCTTCCTATAAGGGAAACGCCCTCTGCTAATCAAATCATAGACGGTTATTCCCTCAGGTACCAGTGGCGATTGTGGCATAAGGCTTATTATTTTAGATATTTCTTTAGACGAATACTCGGATACAGGCTTATTATCCAGATAAATATCTCCACTCATAACTTTGTTTAATCTGCAAAAGGTCTTTAGAAGAGTAGATTTGCCACAGCCGTTTGCACCTATGATTACTGATATTTTCCCTTCGGGTATGGTCAGATCAAGTCCATTTATTATCGCTTTCCCATCATAACCAGCCACCAGATTTTTGGCTTCTAATATGTGTTTTCCCATTAATTCACACCTCTTCTATTCATTCTAATAAGCAGATACAGCATATATGGTGCTCCTAAAAGCCCTGTGATAACCCCTACAGGATAGTGTACCAAAAATGCATGAAAAGCCACCAAATCTGCTCCTAAAGTAAGTACTGTGCCAACCAGTCCCGCAGGAATAAGACTTGATTTCCCCTTTCCTGCAAGGCTTGCAGCAATTGGTCCTGAAAGAAATGCTACAGATGCTATAGGTCCTGTGACAGATGTTGCAAATGAAACAAGTATAACTGCACCTATTATCATTACCGAATAGGTAAGTCTTGTATTTAGTCCAAGTGATACTGCGAAGTTGTCTCCTAGAGGAATAATCTCCATATGTCTTGTAAGTGAAACCAATGCAATAGTGATTATCCCAACTACCAAAACAAGTGCAGGCACATCTTCCATCTGCACGCCATTTAAGCTTCCGCTTAGCCACTGCATGGTAGTCCCTACATCGTACTCCGCAGCTTTTGCCAGTAGATAAGAAGTAACTGCTCTTAAAAGCGCTGAAATTCCTATACCTATAAGTATCATTCTTCCATAGGTAAAATGCCCTTTAATCACTGAAAGTTTGTAAATAATTAAAGCTGTTGCAATTCCAAATATCATCGCTAACAAGGACACTATGCTTCCCCTAAGTCCAAGCACCAGTATGGCAAAAACCGCTGCTGTGCTTGTTCCTGCGGAAATTCCTATTACATCTGGCGAAGCAAGCGGATTGTGTAACAATGTTTGAAATACATAGCCCGCCACTCCAAAGGCAAACCCTGAAAATACAGCTCCCATCATCCTCGGCAGCCTCACACTTTCTACTGCATAAGATACTCCATCAATAGTTTCGCCAAGTAAAACCCTTATCACATCTCCTATGGGATAGGACACACTTCCAAAGCAAAGTTCACAGGCTGATAGAATAAGGGTAATGCTAAGAAGGACAAGTACAACAAGCCTCCATCTAAGAGTCCTTTTCTTATATCCTGCATTTAGCTCTGTCATAGACTCTTTACCCTCCCTTTCCTAATGGCCAGAATGAATACCGGTGCACCAAGGACAGCAGTAACTATACCCACTTCAGTCTCTCCCGGCAAGCTTATTATTCTTCCTATTATGTCTGAAATAAGCATAAGTATAGCTGAACCCAGAAAAGAAAGAGGTAGCATTTTACTCATTTCACTTCCAAATATCAGCCTTATAATATGAGGTATGATAAGCCCTACAAAGCCTATTGGTCCTGCAAGTGCTGTAGTAGCACCACATAATAGTACTGATGAAAGTGCTCCTATAGTTCTTGTCATCACTACATTAGTTCCAAGGGCAGTAGCGGTTTCATCTCCCAAAGCCAGATTATTCAAATACCCTGATATAAACATTGATATGATAAAACCCACTATTAGGAATGGACTAATGAGCATAATATTTTCCCAGGTTGCACTTCCTATGCTCCCTACCTGCCAGAACCTAAAAGCTTCCATTACCCTGTTATTTGGTAGCATAATGGTACTTACAAGTGAACCTAAGACTATGCTTACAGCCGAACCTGAGAGTGCCAGTTTTAGCGGTGTAGCACCGTCTTTGCCCATACTTGCTACACTGTATACAAAAACTGCAGTAACTCCTGCTCCTATTATGGCAAGCCAGATGTATTGATAGGCAACAGTAATATTAAAAAATGCTATACCGACAACCACGAAGAGTGATGCACCGGTATTTACGCCAAGTATACTTGGATCAGCAATAGGATTCCTTGTTATACTCTGCATAAGAGCCCCTGATATGCCAAGCGCTCCTCCCGCAAGTATGCCAAATACGGTTCTTGGAATTCTTTGTAATATTATAGCAGCCTCAAGGCTATCCGGATCATTTCCAAGGGGAATGTCTGCAACCTTATAAAATGCTATACTTTTAGCCCCCAGCGATATGGAAAATATTACCATAATAGAAAGCAGGGCTAAGCATAAGATTATAGAAAATACAAACTTTTTATTTCCCATGTTTACCCTGCCTTTTTATTTATTTAACTACTGCATTTATTGCTTCAAGATAGTTCACAAGCTCTGCCTTTATAGAAAGCACTGAAGGATTGCAGGCCGCTGCAAGATTGCCGTTGCTGTCAAGCACCACTACCCTGCCTTCTTTGACTGCCGGAATCTTAGAGAAGATTGCGTCTTTTTGCAAGGCGGCAACTGTCTTATCATCACCGTAAGTTATGATAATATCTGTATCACTTAGGGCATCAACTGCCAGTTCAGAAGATATCTGCACATAAAATGCATTTTTATCTGTTGCCTCGGCCTCTACCTTTTCAGGAAAAGTAAAGCCTAAGTCTGTAAGATATGCCCCTCTTGGATCTGCTGTTCTATAAACTGAAAAGCTACTGAGGTCAGATGGATCGATATAACATATTGCTACACTCTTATTCGCAAGATTAGGATATTTTGCGGAGTTTTCTTTTATAAATGCATCTGTATCTGCAACCAGCTTCTCTCCCTCGGTCTTAAGTCCTAAAGCTTCTGCGGCCTCAACCGTCTGTTCTCTCCAGGTAGTCTTCCAAGCTGTTTCTCTGAATGGAAGGGTTGGTGCTATCTCAGAGAGACGCTTATAAGCCTTTTCATCCATTCCTGAGTAAGGAGCTACTATTATATCAGGCTTGGCTGCTGCTACAGCCTCATAGTCATAGCCTTCAAGGTCGTTAAACACATTTGGATTATCAGTTCCAAGCTCCTTAAACTTCTCCTCAGTCCAAGGTAAAAGCCCCTTATCAGTAACAGGTCCCCAGTTTGCCCTAGCTGTACCTACAGGAACAATTCCAAGGGCTAAAACTGCATCTGCATTATTCCAATCAAGGGTAACAACCTTTTCAGGCTTTGCATTTATAACAGTTTCTCCATAAGCATGCTTCATTGTTATAGGAAAAGAAGCAGTGCTTACTGTACTTGAAGAAGATGTGTTTGATGAAGAGTCCAATGCTGTTGATGTCTTACTTTCTTCAGAAGCAGATGAAGATGTCACACTGGCACTCTTTACCGTAGTAGAACTTTCACTTCCTCCACTTTTAGCTCCGCAACCTGTAACTACTGCAACTGTAAGTACCATAGGTATTACTATATTTAATAGATTTTTTGCTCTCATAGATTCCCTTTCTCTTATGCGTTTTTTACAGAAGTGTCAAAGTAAATTCAAGAAATAAGCTTGATTAAAAACGAATACTCTTCTGCTACATCATGCTTAAATCTAACAAATATCACAAATAAAAATCAATATTATTAATATACAAATATAAAAATAAATTTAGCCTCATTTAGTGCAATTTTTAAGGGCTTTCCCCCATAACTTCCGTATCTCCCAATACCGACCATATTTGTGTATATTGGATACTAAGTGAAAGCTTGCTTTCAGGTGCATTATACATATATATCTATCTATCAGGCTGCTGCCGGAATTCAACTTCATCTAAGTTACAGATAAAAATTAAGTATTTTTAGTTTTTTTGACGAAGATGAATGAACTACCTGAACTGTAGCAAAGCTTAAGTCTGTTATCGGGGTTTTTATTATAGTCTTGTAAGACCCGGGCAGTCTGGTATATAATCTAAGAAACAATTATTGTAATGAGAGGAGAGTTATGCGTCCTTTTAATCCGATGAAAATACCCGAATTTATACCGCAGCTTTTGCCTTTTTTATCGGTTACGCTGGCAATCATGCTTGCTACGGTATTTTTTGGCGGCATACTCGGCTTTATACTTGCTTTTTGCAAGCTTAAAGGAAGAGTATCTGCAAAGATAGCACAGGGTTATATATACATAATCAGATGTATACCGTCTATAGTGATGTTATTTATGGTGTACTACGGACTGCCTAAGTTCTTACTTGTTTTTAATATAGACATTAATAACTATGACAGGGCATTTTTTGTAATACTTACATTCAGCCTTCTTTTTGCAGCCTCTATGGCGGAGGTTTTCAGAACCGCTTACATAGCCATAGATAAGGGGCAGACAGAAGCGGCTCTTTCCATAGGCTTAACCCCGTTACAGGCTTTTATAAGAATAGTTTTTCCTCAAGCCCTTGTAGTTGCACTTCCAAACTTTACCAACGCTCTGGTAAACCTTATGAAGGAAGGAGCCTTAGCCTATACAATAGGACTCATAGACCTTATGGGTAAGGGCGACTTAATAATATACAACAATCAAGGAGCGTATAACCTTGAGACCTATATAGCATTAAGCCTTATATATTGGGCTATGACCATAATCATAGAAAAAACTTTTATGCATTTGGAAATGAGACTTTCAAGACAAAGAACTACCCATGACAAAATTTAGAAAGACAGTAAGATGAAACTAAACACCGAGTTTATGATTGAAGCATTTAAGGCTTCGCTTTCGGGTATACCGGTTACACTCGGTATAACTGTAGTAAGTTTAATGATATCAATGCCTTTGGCTTTAATGATGGCTATTAAAAAGATGAATTCAAAAGGTCCTTTAAGCTTTTTGATAAATACCTATGTATCAATTGTAAGATCGACTCCCATGGTATTACAAATACTTTTGTTATACAGTTTATTACCCAGTTTCTTAAACTTTTTTATAAAACAGGTACTAAAGATAGATTTTAATATATTTAAGATACCTGCTATTTATTATGCCTATGCGGTATTTTCATTAAATACAACTGCAATACTTTCAGAGGTATTTCGCTCCGCACTTCTTACAGTGGATAAGGGGCAGCTTGAGGCGGGTTTGTCGATAGGACTTGGCAAGTTTCTTACCTACATCAGGATAATAATTCCACAGGCACTTGTGGTGGCACTGCCTAATATTTGCAATGTAACGGTGGGACTTTTAAAAAGCAGTTCATTAGCATTTTTTATGACGGTACAGGATATAACCGCCATTGCAAAATTAAAGGCGGCTTATGCCTATAATTACATAGAGGCATACTCGATCATATTTATATTATATATTATCCTTTGCACCATGGTACAGCTTATATTTAAGTATATAGAGGTGCAAATACATAAAAGGAGATAAAATGCTTAAGGTAAAGAATATACATAAAAGTTTCGGAAAGCATGAAGTATTAAAGGGGATAGACCTAAATGTAGAAAAGTCGGATATAATTGTCATACTGGGACCGAGCGGCTCGGGGAAAACCACACTTCTTAAGTGTATTAATTTTTTGGAGAAGGCTGACGAGGGCAGCATAGACCTTGACGGCATACAGGTAGACTGTAGGCACCCTCTAAAAAAGTCGGTATATGAGATAAGAAAGCAAATAGGTTTTGTATTTCAAAACTATAACCTGTTTCAAAATAAAACTGCTCTTGAAAATGTTACAGAAGGGCTTATAGTTGCAAGAAAGATAGAAAAAGCAAAGGCTATAGAGATAGCAAAGTCGGCACTTGATGGGGTAGGGCTTTCAGACAGATATGATTATTACCCTTCAAAGCTTTCAGGAGGGCAGCAGCAAAGAGTGGGTATAGCAAGAGCCATAGCTGCAAGCCCCAAGCTTATACTTTTTGACGAACCCACCTCCGCCCTTGATACAGAGCTTGTGGGAGAGGTGTTAAAAGTTATGAAAAAACTTGCAGAAGATGGCGTGACCATGGTAGTGGTAAGTCATGAAATTGATTTTGCAAGGGAAGTTGCCAATAAAGTGATGTTTATAGATGAGGGAAGGGTAATAGAAGAGGGAATACCTAAGGAAGTGCTTAACAATCCCAAAGAACTCAGAACCAGACAGTTTTTAAGCAGAGTGTTGCATAAAGATTAATTTATTTTTGATGAATATGAATTTAGGCGGCAGTCTGATAGATATAAATGTATGATATATGCCTGAAAGCAAGTTTTTCTTTCGGTATATTATATATGTATATCTAATCTACCTCACTGTAACAAGTATACAAAATAATATACTGTATACAGGATAAATAAGTTATAGTTAATATTGCCAAAGTAAACATTTATTAGGTATAATCTTCTTACCAAAATTAAGGAGAGATTTATGTTAAAGGAATTTAAGGAGTTTGCCCTTAAGGGGAATGTGGTTGATTTGGCAGTCGGTGTTATTATAGGTGCTGCGTTCGGCAAGATAGTTACTTCTTTGGTAGAAGATATGCTTATGCCTATACTCGGTATACTTATAGGCGGTATTAATTTCGAGAACCTTAAGATTGTAATTAAACAAGCGCAGGGGGATATACCCGAGTCAGCTATAATGTACGGAACTTTTATTCAAAATGTAATTAATTTCTTAATCATAGCTTTCAGTATATTTTTGATGGTTAAGGCTATGAACTCTTTTAAGAGAAAAGAAGAGGCTAAAGAAGAGGAAAAACCTGTAGAGAAGGCTGCTGATATAGCACTTTTGGAAGAAATAAGAGACCTGCTTAAAAAGTAAATTTTGTTAATAAAGACTTCACATAAAGATGTATTTAAGCTTAGGCTTAAGTATGTATTTGATGTGAAGTCTTTTTATTAATTATTGAAAATGCTACCTGTCTTTGCTAGAATAATTTTGTGTGGCTAATAATGTATTGGAAGGAGATACTTATGCGAAGAAAAGACAGATTAGTAAGTGAGTTTAACGAACTTATAGATATAATAAAAAGATGTGATGTATGCAGGCTCGGAATAAATGATGAAGAAGTACCTTACATACTTCCGCTTAACTTCGGTATGAGCGTGGAAGATGACAAATTATATCTTTATTTTCATGGGGCTACGGAAGGATATAAGTATTCTTTGCTGGAAAAGAACAATCATGTATCTTTTGAGATGGACTGTGACCATGAGCTTTATTCAGATAAAGAAAGAGGATACTGCACCATGAATTACAGCAGTGTAATGGGCAGAGGTAAGGTAGAAATCGTAGAGGATGTGGATGAGAAAATCAAGGCTCTTACCATACTTACGGACAGCTACCATGAGGTGCATTTCGAGTTTAATCAGGCTGCGGTTTCAAGAACTACGGTTATGAAACTAACGGTAGAAAGTATGACAGGTAAACAAAAAGGATAGGAATTAACTGTTAAGTTTAAGTCAATTTGCAGATAGGTAATAATAATAAGTTATGCTATAATCATATTGCAAAAGTAATTAGAGCTGACGGTCTGTGTAAGTATATAAAGAAAGTATTATTTATAATATTTTGACTAAGATAAAGAATTTGCATAAACCGTTACAATACTATATTCTATATCAAAGGAGTTGGGAATATGAAGTTAGTTTTAATTCGTCATGGTGAAAGCGAATGGAATAAATTGAATTTATTTACAGGCTGGACAGATGTAGAGCTTAGTGAAAAGGGTGTTGAAGAGGCTAAGGAGGCTTCTCGCCAGCTTAAGGAAGCCGGATTTGACTTTGATCTTTGCTACACAAGCTATTTGAAAAGAGCTATTCATACATTAAATGAGGTATTGCTAGGCTTAGACAGAGAGTGGCTTCCTGTAAAGAAATCATGGAAGCTTAACGAAAGACACTACGGTGCATTACAGGGGCTTAATAAGTCTGAGACCGCAGCTAAGTACGGTGAAGAGCAGGTTAAGATCTGGAGACGCTCCTATGCGGTTATGCCTCCTGCACTTAAAGAAGGTGATGAGAGAAATCCTCGTACACAAGAGCAGTACCGTGAGGTAGAAGATAAGAACGAACTTCCTCTTACCGAAAGCCTTAAGGAAACTGTAGCAAGGGTAGTACCTTACTTTGAAAGTGAGATAAAGCCTCAGATGCAGGCAGGAAAAAGAATAGTTATTGCAGCTCACGGAAATTCACTTCGTGCTTTGGTAAAGTATTTTGATAACCTGAGTGAAGATGAGATAATGGGGGTTAATATTCCTACAGCTGTACCTTTGGTATATGAGTTTGATGATAATTTTAAGGCGCTAAAGCATTATTATCTTGCAAATGAAGAAGAACTCAATGCAAAGATGAATACGGTAGCTAATCAGGGTAAGGCAAAGTAAATTTATAAAAAATAAAAAAGGGCTGTCGTATTAAGAATCTAATATACAAGATATAGTAGAGAGTAAAGCAAAAATCACTATATAAGGTATTATTTTCTTTTTATGCGACAGCCTTATTTATTATTGTTAAGTCGGAAAGGATAATTAATGGATATAGTATTTGCAATTTTTTCGGCAATATTTGCGGCATTAACCGCAATATTATCAAAGATAGGAATAAGTGCTGTGAATTCAAATCTGGCAACAGCTATAAGGACAACAGTTGTGCTTTAATGGCATGGATCATGGTATTTATGGCAGGAGCACAGACCGGTATTACACAAATAAGCAGGAAAAGTCTCATTTTCCTTATACTTTCGGGATTGGCAACAGGTGCATCGTGGCTTTGTTATTATAAGGCTTTACAACTTGGAGCGGCTTCAAAAGTTGTAGCAATAGATAAATTCAGTGTGGTAATTACATTAGTACTGGCTTTTATAATACTTAGAGAACAGATAAATATAAAGTCGGTTATAGGAGCGGTATTAATTACGCTGGGTACTTTATGTATGATATTATAACAAAAGGAAGATATGTATATGAAGTCTAAGTTAAATAAGACTATAGATTTGACTATAGAAGAAGGAAAAAAATATTTGGACAGGTGTAAAAAAATAAAATCAAAGACAGATGTAGAAAGTATTTTAGATAAGACCCTGCTTGGTGATACATTTGAAATACTTTCATTAATGCCGGAAAAATTTATAGATTTATTAATTGTCGACCCTCCTTATAATATAGATAAGGACTTTCATGGAAATAAATTCAAAAAAAGTGCGGACGGTATATACGAGGAATACACAAAGGCATGGATAGAGAGGGTGCTGCCGTTACTTAAAAATACCGCCTCCGTATATGTTTGCTGTGATTGGAAGTCGAGCATAGTTATAGCAAGTGTATTGAAAAGGTATTTTTATATTCAAAACAGGATCACATGGCAAAGAGAAAAGGGCAGAGGGGCATTATATAATTGGAAAAACGGCATGGAAGATATATGGTTTGCCACTATGTCCAAAAACTACACCTTTAATGTAGAGGCTGTAAAGACAAGGAGAAGAGTTGTAGCTCCTTACAAGGTTGACGGAAAGCCCAAAGACTGGGAAGAAACCGATGAGGGCAACTTTAGAAATACCTATCCGTCCAATTTTTGGGACGATATATCCATACCCTATTGGTCTATGCCGGAAAATACCGCACATCCTACACAAAAGCCTGAAAAACTTTTAGCTAAGCTGATACTGGCAAGCTCCAATGAAAAAGATATAGTATTTGATCCGTTTTTAGGCTCAGGCTCTACCTCGGTATGTGCTAAAAAACTTGGAAGACATTATGTAGGTATAGAACAAAACGAGCAGTACTGTGTGTGGGCAGAGAAAAGGCTTGAAATGGCAGATGCCGATAAGAGGATACAAGGTTATGAGGACGGAGTATTCTGGGAAAGAAATGCGAGGAAGTAAAAGGAGAATATAATTAAATACACAGGGTTGCTTTAACTTTAACAAATAAAGATACAAACTTTCTTATATACCTTTATTGTATATGAACACGACTTTCTTAAAGATGCACTAGCATTTTTTACCGAACTATGCTACAATAAACCTCGAAAAGTAATGATAAGTTTTTCACATTACTTTAATAATATAATTTGATGGAGGTTTATATGCAGCGTTTAAGAATGATGCGTGCACCGCTAAAGTATGTTCAGGGAAAAGGAGCCTTGCTTCATTTCCATAAGGAAATGGGCTATATGGGCAAGAGGTGGCTTTTTGTATGTTCCAACAGCGGATACAAAAGTTGCCATGAAGGTTTGGAAAAGAGTTTTGAAGGTACGCAAGATTATCGTAGATATGAAGTATTCGGTGGAATCTCCAGTGTTAATGAAGTTAAGAAGATGCAGGAGATTGTAGAGTCCGACAATATTGATGTAGTAGTTGCGGTAGGTGGAGGTTCAGCAGTGGACACAGCCAAGGCAAGTGCATATTATTCAGGAAGAAAGATAGTTATAATACCTACAGTAGCAGCTACGGATGCACCATGTACCGGACTCTCAGTTATTTATAATGATGATGGAAGTTTTAACACATACTTGTTCTATCCTCAAAATCCGGATGCGGTTTTAGTAGACAGTGCAGTTATAGCAGCTGCTCCGGTGAAGTTCCTGGTTGCGGGCATGGGTGATGCCCTTGCTACTTATTTTGAAGGTCGTGCGTCTTTGCGTACCGAGTCTCCAAGCCTCGAGGGCGGAGGAATTACAAGAGCGGGTATGGCTATTGCAAGGCTTTGCTATGATACCTTGAGAAATTACGGTAAGGCAGCCATAGCAGCCTGTGAAAATAAAGTTGTAACTCCGGCTTTAGATGCAGTTATTGAGGCGGCTGTATATCTTTCAGGAGTGGGAGCGGATAATGTAAACTGTGCTGCGGCACATTCATTTTATAACGGACTTACTTCTTTAGGTGGTCATGAGGCTTATCATGGCAATTGTGTAGCTTTCGGAACCTTGGTTCAACTGACACTTGAGGGTGCGCCAAAGGAAGAATTTGAAGAAGTACAGGATTTTTGTATGGAAGTGGGACTTCCGATTACTCTTTCAGAGCTTGGAACATTTACTGATGAAGAAATTCATACTATGGCAAAAAATGCCTGTGTTGAGGGAGAGACCATACATAATTTAGCAGGAGATGTGACACCTGAAGAACTTTACTTTGCCATTATAGCTACAGATACTTTGGGAAAGGCAAGATTGGGTAAATAAATCTGATATTATATGTATATAGAGGATTGCTGCATTAATGCGGCAGTCCTTTTTTACATAATATATGTATCAGTTTCGAGCTATCTTTGGTCGTTAAGTAGTACTACAGACCTAATATCGAAGTCCTTTTTTGTTATGGCAGTGGAGGAGTAAAAAAACATCCTCCCTAGGTAAATGCCGTCTTGCAGGAGAGTATGTAGGATAATCAACTATAATAAAAAATAATACTACCCTTATAAAAAAATTAGAAATTAGTTATATTATAGTAAATGAAAAGTATCGGGAAGAGGTATATTATAGAGTTTATACTTCCAAATCAGTTTATACAACAGTAAATTAAAAGCAGATACAATGGTAGATTTGGGGATTAATGCTAATTCAAAGCAAAAGTTTGTGGAATGAACCATACTTAGTGTTTATAATACATAGGTAAAAAATTGGCAAAAAATATTAGAAGGGGGAGCTGCGGTGGAGAAAATTTTAGCGGTAGATGATGATAAGGATATAGTTGAGCTTATTAACAATACACTGACTTCACAAGGCTATAGAGTTGATACAGCCCTAGCTGTAGAGAATGTAGATATGGATAAGATAGGCGGATATGATTTGATACTGCTTGATGTTATGCTGCCGGGAACAGACGGATTTGAATTTTGTAAAAAGATACGCTCACTGACGGATTGCCCCATTGTTTTTCTGACTGCAAAAACTGAGGAAACGGACATAATATCGGGTCTTGGATACGGGGCTGATGATTATATTTGTAAGCCCTTCGGTATAAGAAGTTTTATAGCCAGAATTGCTGCACATCTTAGAAGAGAAAACAGAGAGAGGCATATAGTGCTTGTAAGCAAGGGGCTGCGTTTTGATTTGTCTGAAAAAATCATAGCCTGCAAAGGGGAAAATATTGACCTTACAAAGTCGGAATATGAGATTTGCGAATACCTGGCAAAAAATAAGGGGCAGGTGTTTACTATGGAGCAGATCTATGATTATTTATACGGTTTTGAAGATAGGGGAACGCCCGCAGCAATAAGAGAGCATATAAAAAATATAAGGGCAAAGTTTAAAAAATACGAACTTACACCTATTGAAACTGTATGGGGAATAGGTTATAAGTGGAAATGAAAATAAAAAGAAAACGAAGACATTCACTTAAATATATATTTGTAAAGTATTTTATATTTGTGATTTCCTCTTTTATATCGGCTTTATTTATATTTATATTATTCGGCAATGTTATAATAAAGCTCGGAGTAGTTCAAGACCCCTATGTTCTTGAAAAAAACGAAGAATTATTAAAAAGGGAAATTGAAAAAAATGCCGATTTTGATTTTTCAAAACTTCCGAGTGAAGCCTTATATGCTTTGATTAAAAATGATGAGATCTTTGAAAGTAATATGACAAAAAAAGAGCAAAAAGAAGCTCTGCATATTTATTTCAGTAAACTTAGCGGTGAAGAGATACCTATATTTTATAATGTAATAGAGAGAAAAGAAGACATATGCATATTGCTTTATGAGCCAAAAATAAGATATACGATTCCGTGGATGGAGAAATTTTTACCGGATTTTGAAGTGTTGATCTTGCTTTTGTTAGCTATTACCTGTATAGCGGAATTTGTACTGCTCACCTTATTATTTTCAAGAAAATTAAAGAAAAGATTGTCTTCCATAATAGAGCTTACCGAAAAAATAAAGGAACAGGATCTGGATTTTCAGGCAAAAAGGACCGATATAACAGAGCTTAATGATGTAATAGATTCTATAGACAGTATGAAAGAGGCACTTAAAGAAAGTTTGATCAAAAACTGGAATATGGAGCAGACAAAGCGTGAGCAGATCGCAGCACTGGCACATGATATAAAGACACCTTTAACCGTAATAAGAGGCAATACCGAGCTTTTATCGTTAACTGAGCTTACAGACAGGCAAAAAGATTTTGTGAACTACAGTCTTAATAATATTGACAGGGTGGAGCTTTTGCTTAAAAATCTTTCGGAACTTAATAAGGGAAAAAATATTGATAGAGATTTGCATGAAGTACTGGCTACAGATAAGTTTATTACACAGATAAGTGAAGAAATCAAAGCCTTGGCTATCGCAAAAAGAAGGAATATTAATATTATAAATAAACTTTACGCAAATATATACATAAATGTCGATATTGACTTATTAAATCGTGCCGTAATGAATATAGTATCAAATGCTATAAACTATAGTAAAAAAGATACGGATATAGAGGTGAACTTTAGTATTGAAGATGGTAAGTTTTTAATAAAATGTATAGATAAAGGTAAGGGCTTTAATAAGGAGGAACTAAAAAAAGCAAAAGAACAATTTTACAGGGGCGATAAGAGCAGATCAAACACTGAACATTCCGGACTGGGACTTAGCATAGCTGATGATATAGTAAGCTCCTTTGGAGGCGAATTAAGGCTTGAAAATAATACCGATAGCGGAGCAAGTGTCAGTATACTGATACCTATAGCGGATATATAAATTTTATAAAAAAGCGTAAAACTATTTACATAATTCATAATTTGGACTATAAATTAGTTGTAACCCGAAGGCTTTTTGTGTTAAAGGAGAGAATATGAAAAATGTATTAGTTGTTTCAGGTCATACGGATCTTAATGATTCAGTAGTAAATAAATTGGTTTTAGAAGAAGTTAAAAAGCTTATACCTGAGGCTGAAATAGATCGTTTGGACGAGCTTTATCCGGATTTTAAGATTGATGTAAAGGCGGAGCAGGCAAAGCTTTAAAAAGCGGATATAGTAGTTTTACAATTCCCGCTGTTTTGGTATTCCGCACCTTCCATACTGCACAGATGGTTAGAGCAGACCTTTTTACATGGTTGGTCTTATGGCAGTACGGGAGATAAGTTAAAAGATAAGAAGGTGCTCATATCTTTAACCAGCGGTGCGCCTGAGGAGTTTTATCACAGTTACGGTGCAGTAGGGCACGAGATCAAGGAATTTATACAGCCTTTGATTTCAAGTGTTACCATGTGTCAAATGGAGTATGCAGGCTTCCTCTATACCGGAGGAGTATCATATCAGGCAAGACAGGATCCGGATGTCTTGGTGCAAATTAAGGAAAAAGGCTTGGCACATGCTGTAGAGCTTGTGCATATGATAAAGTCATTATAAGTTAAGATATACTTTAATGTGTGGGAAGTTTAAACAGTGTACTTAAGAAGCGGGAAACGCTTACTAAGTTCAGGTTTTGCTTACTGTTTCTTTTAAAAAAGTATAGGTGAATTTATATAGGTCGTAAACTCGCTTGCTTTGCTACTTATTAAAGAGCGGCGAGTTTATTTTTTAATTCAAAAGACTATGTTTTATAGCAAATGTAAACTGTAACTAAATGTTGAAATTATAAAAAAATTAAAAAGTGCAAGTGGTTACAAAGCTGAATATTTGTGTTAAAATATATGAAAAATATAGGGAAAGACGCTTAAAGGAGGATGAAAAAGCAATATGGAAGATATGAATACTCAAGCTAAATCACCCGATTTTTTAAAGTCGAAGCTTGCACTTATAACAGGTGCATCGTCAGGTATAGGACTGAATCTTGCAAGGCTTTTTGCAAAAAAAGGATATAATCTTGTGCTTGTTGCAAGAAGAGAAGGAAGATTAGAAAAAATAAGTGATAAACTTAAAAAGGTTTATAATATAGAGTGCAAGGTTATAAAAGCTGATTTATCTTTGGCTAAGGGGTTGAAAAAATTGGTTTCCGTATTGGAAGAGCAGGGAATTGTTATAGACTTGCTTATTAACTGTGCCGGTATATTGCATGTGGACAAGGCTCAAAATATAGAGTTAAAGAATGACATAAGTCTTATATACACCAATCTTATATCACCCATAGAACTTTCAAAATACTGTGTGAGAAAGTGGACAGAAAAAGGAAAGAAAGGTTCTATTATAAATATTTCTTCTATGGCTGCGTTCTGTCCTCATCCATATATGGCAACCTATTCCGCATCTAAGGCGGGATTATATCACTACAGTCTTGCTATGGCTGCCGAGCTCAGAAAACAGGGTATACACATACTTACAGCTTGCCCGGGACCTACCGATACGGATTTGATAAATAAAAACGATCTGTCCTATCCGAAAGCTAAGGTATCAGAAGTTGCGTATGATATAATGCGAGCATACGAGCAAAAGAAAGAGCTTGTAATTACAAACAGGTTTTATAAAATGTTGCATTTTATATCATCTCTTATACCAAAACTGTGTAAGATAAGATTAATAGCTTATATTATGGAAAATAGGGATTAACTTGTATTTGCTTATCGCTTATTGAAATCTTTTGCGAATCGTATATCGGTGTTCTAATACAAAATGTTATTAAAAGGAACAAATGTTAAATGTTGAAAAAACTATATGTCTTTTTACAAAATAATGAGTATATAGTAAAAAGTCTCAATATAGCATCAGTATTTTATAGTTGTATAATAAAAATATTTACGATAATTGTAGGGATAAGCTTGGCAAGAGAGATTTTTTATCTAAGCTTATCCTTAGCAGATTTATCACACTTCGGAGTTGATAATGCGCTGTATCTGTTTATCAACCCTCTTTCTTTGATAGTTTTTATAATATATTTACTTCTGATAGTAATTTTGGTATGTGCGGAAGTGTATATTTTAATATATTTATGTCTGCCTTCTAAACTTAAATCCCAAGTAAGTGCAAGGGCTATGCTTAAAAAACTCCTGAAACCGGATAAAAGCTTTGCATTTATAGAGGTTTTATTTTTTATCGCATATATTGTTTTAACTATAAGGCTTACTTATATAGGACTTTCTCTGAGTTTAACAAGCTCTGTGTATATGCCTACATTTTTTATAGATGAGTTCTTAAGAACCGGAATGTTCAAATACTTTGTATATTTCTTATCAATATTTATTATGTATTTGAATATAAGATTTATGTATACTTTTCCCATCTTTGTGTTAGGCGATAAAAATTTTTCAGCCTGTCTTTTTGAAAGCTTTATAAAAACCAAGTCATTTGGAGTGTGCTGTAAGGATGTATTCAGGGTATTTTTAATTATACTGATTCTTCTTGCCCAAAAAACACTTATTTATAAAACGGTAATGTATACCGCTCTGGCTTTAGATGCCAGCGGTGAGCATATAGCATTGTATTCTTTTGTTCTAAGTTTACTTAGAACCGTTAATATAATATCTGAAGCTATACTTAAGCTTACTACCATGACTATACTTATACACACGGTAATCGATAAAAAAGAGGATGAGGATAGGAGAGTGTATAAAAAAAATAAGCATTCATACATGGACTTTACATTGGCTTTTATCTTAAGTATAAGTTTATTTACAGTTGACTTTGTATATCAGGAAGCAAAGCTTAGGACAATGAAGGTGAATAAAGAACTCACAATAGTTGCACATAGAGGATTTACAAAAAATGCTGTAGAAAATACATTGGAAGCCTTGGAGGGAGCCAAGAAAGCCGGACTTAACTATGCCGAGGTCGATATAATGATGACTAAGGATAAGAAGTTTATAGCTATGCATGATTTTAACTTATTTAGGTTAGCTAAAATAAATGCCGACATAAAAGATATGCTGTATGATGATTTGGTCGGAATGGAAATTTCAAATAACGGTTTTACAGGGCACATAGTTTCTTTTGATGATTATGTAAAAAAGGCAAAGGAGCTTGGAATCAATTTAATAGTTGAGATTAAGCTTCATGGAGGCGAGCCTGATAATTATGTTGATTTATTTATGAAGAAAATGAAAGAACTTGAAATAGATGACAAGTATAAGGTAATGTCCCTTGATCTTAATGTAGTAGAAAAAATCCATAAAACACATAAGTATATGGATGTAGGTTATATAATGCCGTTTTATTTTGGGAATCTTTTAAATGCGGATGTGGACTTTTTTGTAGTAGAGGACTTTTCTTATAGAGAACATCTGGTATGGCAGGCGCTTTGGGCTAATAAGAAAATATATATATGGACAGTCAATAAAGAAAAAATAATAGAAAAATATGTGTATAGCCCGGTGGCAGGTATTATCAGCGATTATCCGGACAAAGCTAAAGAAATAAAAGAAAATATAGAAAAATACGATACCTTATTTGATAAAATCAGAAATTTGGTTCATATGGAGTTGTAATAAAGCGGCAGCTTTCATAACAGAAACAAAACAAAGGTGAGCAGCGCTCCACAAGAACTTAAACGCAATCTAAAAACTCCTTATAATTCAATCTTTGTAGAATTTAAACCTTTTGATAAGGCAAGATGCATGAGTTTTCCGCTCTGTAAAATAAAGTCGAAGCTTTGAAAAAGGCTTACGAGTATGATTGAATATAAGGAGTTTTTTATCAACTGATTTTATAAGTTATCCCCACAAACTATTATAATTGTTTATGTTGCGAACTATCCGAAAAACCGTCATTATACAGTTTGTCTTTTAATAATATGCTCTACAAATTCTTTATTATTACGAGTGTCCGCAAAAAGGCTTATAACTCTTTCGGCGCTTTCCTCAGCCTTGTTTGAGTTGGTGGATTTCTTTATTATCCTGAGGGCTTCCTGTTCCGCAGAGCTTAAAAGCAGATCATCCCTTCTTGTACCGCTTTTTAGTATATCTATAGAAGGGAATATGCGTTTTTCGGAAAGCTTTCTGTCAAGAACAAGCTCCATATTGCCGGTTCCCTTAAATTCCTCATACACTATATCATCCATACGGCTTCCGGTATCTACTAAGGCAGTTGCAAGTATAGTAAGGCTGCCGCCCTCTCTGGTATTTCTTGCAGCACCGAAAAATCTTTTCGGCATATGGAGTGCAGCAGTGTCAAGACCTCCTGAAAGAGTCCTTCCGCTTGAGGCTATAGTGAGGTTATAGGCTCTTGCAAGTCTTGTAATGGAGTCCAGCAGTATGATAACATCTTTTCCATGTTCTACCAGTCTTTTAGCTCTTTCTATTACCATTTCGGATACTCTTTTATGACGCTCAGGAAGCTCGTCAAAAGTAGAATATATAACCTCGACTTGTTCTCCGGTGATGGCTTCTTTTATATCGGTAACTTCCTCAGGTCTTTCATCTATTAAGAGAATGATGATATTCATATCCGGTTCATTCTTAAGAACCGCCTTAGCCACTTCTTTAAGCAAAGTCGTTTTTCCCGCCTTAGGAGGAGAAACTATCATACCTCTTTGTCCTTTTCCTATAGGAGATATTATATCCATTACACGCATTGAAGTAGGAGAAGAGGGGAAGTTTGCTAAAGGTATACGCTTATCCGGAAAAATAGGTGTCAAATCTTCAAAGTTAGGTCTGTGCTCAAGCTCGGATACTCTGTAACCGTTTACAGTTTGTACATAAAGCAGGGCGGCAAATTTCTCGGCACTTGCTTTTACTCGTCTTGAACCGCTTATTATATCGCCGGTTTTTAGCTTAAATCTTTTTATTTGCGAAGGTGCTACATAGACATCATTGTCTCCGGGAAGAAAGTTCTCGCACCTTATAAAACCGAAACCGTCAGGCATAACTTCCAATATACCGTGTGCGATTATACCTGAGTCAAGCTCCCTCATCTCCATAGGGATTTTTTCATCATTTTGCTGTTTTTTGGCACTATGAGACAGCGTTTCCTCCTTGTGTAAAGTCTTAGGCGGTTCTACACTCTCTTCTTCGGCATCTACTTTTGCTTCATAATGCTCCACTAAAAGAGAAACTAAATCATGCTTATTTAAAGCGGTAAATTTTTTTAGACCCTCATGCTTTGCAAGTTCTCTAAGTTGTAAAATCGTTAATGTTTCAAGTTTATCCTTCATCATATCGTTCACTGTCCTTTATAATTCTTTTTGTATGTTTTTGTTCCAAACCTGTGCCTGAAGGATGGTAAAATTGATATTCCGACATCTCTTTAGGAAGGTAGTTTTGTTCAACAAAGTGTTTTGGATAGTCATGGGGGTAAAGGTATCCCACACCTCGTCCAAGTGAAGTAGCGGCACTGTAATGCTTATCTCTAAGGTGCATAGGTATTTCATATATCAAGGTTTTTTCTAAGGAAGCATTTGCCAAGTCTATGGCTTTTATAGCGGAATTGCTCTTTGGTGCATTGGCTATGTAAAGTACGGCTTGAGCAAGCACTATTCTTGCTTCGGGCATACCGAGTCTTTCCACAGCCTCGGCTGCCGAAGTTGCAAGTACCAAAGCCATAGGGTCGGCATTGCCCACATCCTCCGCTGCACAGATCATAATTCTTCTTGCTATGAATTTGATATCTTCTCCGGCATAAAGCATTCTTGAAAGATAGTACACGCTTGCATCAGGGTCTGAGCCACGCATACTTTTTATAAAAGCGGAGATGGTATCATAATGATTGTCGCCGGATTTATCATAAGATATGCTTTTTTTCTGTATACATTCGCTTGCAACTTCCAAATCTATATTGATGTGACCGTCACTTCCTATGTCAGTAGTAGTTACGGCTATTTCAAGCGCATTGATAGCGGCTCTTGCATCTCCGCCTGCTGCCTGTGCTAAAAAGTTTAGAGCCTCATCACTTATATTTATTTTATAATTTAAAAGCCCTTTGGGATCTTTAAGACATCTAAGAAGTACTTCTTTAATGTCCTGAACGGAAAGTAATTTAAGTTCAAGTACGGTAGATCTTGATATTAAAGCGGAATTAACCTCGAAATAAGGATTTTCGGTCGTAGCACCGATCAATATTACAGTACCGTCCTCTACGAACGGTAAAAGATAATCTTGTTGCGCTTTGTTGAATCTATGAATCTCATCTATAAATAATATAGTCTTTTTTTGATACATTGCAAGGGTATTTTTTGATTTACTTATGGCTTCTTCCATATCTTTCTTGCCAGTACCTGTAGCATTGAGCTGAATAAAGTCCGTACTGCAAGCGGAAGATATGACCTTAGCTATGGTTGTCTTTCCGCAGCCCGGCGGACCATAGAGAATGATAGAGCTTAATTTATCAGCCTTGATCGCTCTGTAAAGAAATTTGTTTTTACCTAGTATGTGTTTTTGTCCGACTATATCATCAAGAGTTTGTGGCCGTATGCGGGAAGCTAAGGGAGCGCTTTGCTCCAGTTCTTTTTCACGCATATAATCGAATAAATCCATTGTACCTCCGGATCGTTTGATGATTAGGGTAGAATTATTTGATTAAATAAAGAGACTCTGACCTATAATCAGAGTCTCCCCATCTTGCTTAAGAGTAATTAAGCCAATACAGTAACATTAACAGCCTGAATGCCTCTGTTGCCCTCAGTAGTATCAAAAGAAACCTTTTGACCGTCTTCAAGAGACTTATAGCCCTCTGAATTGATCCCTGAGAAATGTACGAAAATCTCACTCTGATCTGCATCATCTGTGATGAATCCGTATCCCTTTGAAGCATTGAACCACTTAACTGTACCGTTATGCATGATGGTACCCCCTAATTAGAATATATTTGCATTTCTTTGAAACCAAATCCTCACATATTTTTATAAAATATAAATAAGTCTTTAAGTTATATCTTATAAAAATATGTGAAACTAAAGCTCAACTGAAACACAATTATATTGTATCAACTGACTAAAAAAAAGTCAATAGAGTAAGCATTATTTTAAAGTTTTCAACAGTGCATACTAAAAATACCATGCCATATAGTAAAATTACACAACTATAATTTCCTTATTTTGGAACTTTTCCACATGACCTATGATTTCAGCCTCAGGGCAGACTTTTTTTATAGCTTCGAAGGCTCTTTGAGAGTGCTCCTTGGCTACGCTGTATAAGAGTCCTCCGGCAGTTTGAGGATCAAAAAGCAAATCGACATAAGAGCTTTCAAACTTGCTTGCAAAACTGACATTTGTCCTTAAGAAGGACTTATTTTTATAGGTGGCAGCCGGAACAAGTCCCATGTTCGCATAGGCTAGGGAACCTGTTAAGTACTGTATTTTTTTATGGTCTATTACTATACTGAAGCCGGTATTTTCACACATTTCAAAACTGTGACCTAAAAGAGAAAATCCGGTTACATCGGTGCAGGCATGAACACCTTCTATGTCTTTTATAGCATCTGCCGCATATTTATTAAGTGTAGTCATGCTTTTTATCATAGCATCATATTCATTATCTTTTATGATTTTTCCACGATAAGCATTTACAAGCACACCTGTACCTATTGATTTAGTAAGTATTAAGGCATCACCGTCTTGTATACTGTTGTTTTTTAATATTTTATCAGGGTGAACGATACCCGATACACATAGACCGTACTTAGGTATTTCATCTTTTATTGTATGACCGCCGACTATTATGGCATTGGCTTCTTTAACCTTGTCATACCCTCCCTTTAATATGGCATTGACATCTTCAAAGGGAACGGTTTCAGGAAACATTAAAACATTCATACATAACTTGGCTTCTCCGCCCATAGCCCATACATCGGACAATGAGTTGGTAGCAGCTATCTGACCGTACACATAGGGGTCATCTACTACAGGAGGGAATATATCTACTGTTTGTATAAGTGCAAGTTCATCTGTAAGTTTGTAAACTGCGGCATCATCAGCAGTATCAAAGCCTACAAGTAAGTTCGGGTCATCAAACTTTGGCAAATTACGCAGTACCTGCGAAAGGTCACTCGGACCTATTTTGGAGGCTCACCCTCCACAGTCTTTTGACAGTTTAGTAAGAGTCATATCTTCCATAAATAAAATCTCCGATAAATTATTTTTTATGTATTATTATTTATCCTTGCCCAAACAATCATTTCAAATGTGCATCATCCTGTAGTCACTTAAGTTGTTGTAAGCATCCAAAACTTACTTAGAATAATTCTTGGTCCTTGCAGCTATAAATGAAGCAGTTAATTTTAGTTGAGTTTTGCAAAGGATATAGCGATCAATAGTTGATAAACTGAAAATAACAAGAAATTCAGGATATTAGTAACTCTTATATTGTAACAGGTAAAATGTATTTTGTATACTTATAATTTATCTGTGCGAGTAGTTAACAACATACACAATTAATGTTTATAAAAAACTCCTTATATTCAATCATGCCCGCAACCCTTTTTCAAAGCTTTGACAAATTCACACAGACTGCGGAACTCGCTTGTCCGCCTACTCCGTGGCGGACTAACGCTCAAACAAGTCCTCGTCTGTGGAATTTGTACCTCGCTTTATCAAAAGGGTTAACCGCTAAAAAGATTGAATTATAAGGAGTTTTTTATCTCTCATCACACTACTGTTATAAAATACATGAATAGTACAAGTGACTAGAGGAGGAGATATATTTATAATTGTTTATGTTGCCGGCTGTCCTATAGCAGCCAGCCTTTCCTTTTGTTCTTTCTTGACCTCGTCAAGTAACTTTTCATCCTGTATAAGTGAAAGACCGAGTTTGGCAAGTACCACAGCTCCTATGTAAAGTGCCTTGGTTCCTACCTCGGATACAGTGGCATCAGCCATTTCAATAGAGTGTCCTGCAACCTCACTGTCGGCTATTTTTATATATCCTTGTATGGTGGGGCAGATATAACTTACGGCACCTACATCTGTAGAACCGCCGGAATCGGTTTCTATAGGTTTTATATCCTCAATTCCTTCCTCTATAAACTTCTCTTTTAAGATTTCTCCAAGTTTATAATTAAGTACGGTATCTTCGTAAGGACATTCATATACGGAAGTTTTTAATGTAGTACCTGTAGCAAGGCAGGCTCCCTCCGCTATACTTGTTGCCTTTTTTGCAAGCTCCATGGCATAGCTGATAGTCTTTGCCCTGAAATAATACTCCATAGAAGAGTAGTCAGGTATAACATTGGCAGCCTCGCCTCCATTTTTAATAACACCGTGTATAAATACTCTTTGCTTAGGCTTGGTAAACTGCCTAAGCATGTTAATGCCCTGATAAGTCATAACCGCAGCATCTAAAGCCGAATTACCCATATAGGCATTACAACTGTGGGCGGTTTTACCGAAAAACTCAAACTTAAGCGGATATAGTGCATTGGAGTCGGAGCCCAGACCGTTTTGGGTGGCAGGATGCAGCATTAAAGCTGCATCTATATTATTAAAAAGCCCTGCCTTGGACATGGATACCTTGCCGCCGAAATTTTCCTCAGCCGGAGTGCCGAAAACATATACCTCACCACCGACTTCATCTATTACCGATTTAAGTCCCTCACCGGCGGCAACACCTATGCCGGCTATAAGGTTGTGACCACAACCGTGCCCTACTACGGGAAGGGCGTCATATTCGCACATAAATGCTATCTTGGGTCCTTCTTTTTTTGAGGAGTATTTGGCTACAAAATCAGTTGGAACGGCTACACCGCTTTGTACTTCAAATCCTGCCGACTTAAGGTAATCTGTAAGAAGTTTTTGTGCTTTGAACTCCTGATTGCCAAGTTCCGGATTCTCATACAATGTTTTGACTATTTTTTTGTAAGACTCCATGTTATTTTCTATGGTTTTTTTTATGATTTCTTGCATACACTTACTCCTATTCGACCACTGCCTGCTTTGCCTGCTCAACCGCCTCTGCACGCCACTTTTCAAAACTGCCGTCAGAATTTGCCTTTTCTATTGCCTTGTTTACAACCTCAAGGAAGGCTTTATTCTCATCACCGCTTGCCTTTGTAAGCAGTGCAACATTTACTCCGTAGAAACTGTCAGGGTCAAGGTTAAAACCTTCTTGTGGAAGTATCATAAGCTCGGGGAAGGTACTTAACATACTTGTGGCATTGTCGGTTGAAATTATAACTGCATCGATATCTTTTGCATTAAGTGCCATAACCAAGGCATCAAGTGTGCCCATTTGCTTTATTTTACTTACATCGGTAAGTTTTTGTGCCATTTCATATTGTATGGAGCCTGCTTGAGCACCCAGAGTAAGTTTGGCATTCTTAAAATCATCCAGTGTTGCATACTTCTTTGCATCTTCTTTGCGTATCATAATACCCTGCCATCCATGTTTGGATTCCTGATTATATCCGATAGAAAAGTCCATGACCTTAGCCCTTTCCTCGGTACGGGAAAAACCTGCTATGCCTATATCTACTTGGTTAGACTGAATATTTGCCTGAACACCTTGGAAGTCGGTAGCCTTGATTTCAAGTGTTACTCCTATTTCATCGGCTATAGCCTGTGCCAAGGACATCTCATAACCTACTATTTTTTTATTGCCGGATTCGTCAATTATGTAAAATTCTGCCGGCGGATAGTCGGGAGAAGTGCCGACTACGAGTTTTCCGGCTGCTTTAACCTTGGCAAGTTTGTCATTGCCGGCTGAGCCTGTGCCCGTGTTTGATGAGCTGCAAGCTGAAACAAGCATCATAGCTGCGATAAGTGATACAAATATTTTTTTCTTTAACATAATACTACCTCCATATTTATAAATGATATTTTATATTGTTGTTAACTATCTGCAAATTGATATAAACCTAACGGTTGATTCATATACTTTTTGTTTACCGACAAAATGGTAATCAGTGTGAAAGTATATAACCAAGTATGGATTTATTCTAATAAGTTACCTTGTTTAAAAATATACGGGTTCTTTCTTCCTTAGGCTGTGTAAAAATTTCCATAGGGCTTCCTTCCTCGACTATAAGTCCCTGATCCATAAAGATAACTCGGCTTGAGATATCCTTTGCAAAGTTCATCTCGTGGGTTACTATAACCGTAGTCATACCTTCGGAAACAAGTTCTTTTATTACCAACAGCACTTCTTTGACCATTTCCGGATCAAGTGCCGAGGTAGGCTCGTCAAAAAGCATAAGTTCCGGCTCCATAGCCAAGGCTCTTGCTATGGCTACTCTTTGTTTTTGACCGCCGGAAAGCTGTGACGGGAAGGCATTTATTTTATCTGAAAGTCCTATTTTATCAAGTAGTCTTTCGGCAGTCTTTTTGGCTTCGGAAAGTGATAAACCTTTAGCTTTCATAGGTGCTAAGGTAATGTTGCCCAGTACATCCATATTTGGAAAAAGATTAAAGTGCTGAAAAACCATTCCCATACTTGCCCTTACCTTATTAATATCAAAGTCTTTTCCTTCTTTTTCGCTTAGTTTTTGTCCTTTGAAGTAAACTTCTCCAAAACTGGGTATTTCTGTATAATTAAGACAACGAAGGAAGGTTGACTTGCCTGAGCCTGAAGGACCTATTAAGGATACGACCTCTCCTTTTTTTATTTCTGTGCTTATGCCTCTTAAGACTTCAAGCTCTCCGTAATTCTTTTTAAGATCTATGGTTTTAAGCATCGGTTTTTAATCTCCTTTCAAGTAGCCCAAGCAGCGATGTGCATATATTTGTCATTACAAAGTATATCAAGGCTATGGCAACAAGCGGTTCAAATATCGAATAAGTACTTGCCTTTACTATATTGCTTGTGTACATCACATCAAAAACACCTACAGTAGAAACGATTGCGGATTCTTTTATCATTTGTATAAACTCATTGCCGAGTCCGGGAAGCACCACCTTTATCGCTTGGGGTAGGATAATGTACTTCATGACCTGACTTTTTTTAAGCCCTAAAGATCTTCCGGCTTCCATCTGCCCTTTATCAATTGAATCAAGACCGCCTCTTAAAAGCTCACATACATAGGCGCCGGAATTAACTCCCAAGGCTATGATGGCGGTTAAGAATTCTCTTGAACCGAATACATCTCCAAGTGCCGGTATAGAAGGAATCTGTATACCGAGAGGAGGAAATGCGTACAACCAGATGATTAATTGCAGTATCATAGGTGTTCCTCTTATAACTTGAGTATAGGCGCTACCTATCCATCTTATAACTTTTCTATGACTTCTTTTCATCGTAACTGCAACTAAGCCCAGAATAAGTCCGAGAATAACTGAAAGTAATGAAAGAACTATAGTATTAAAAGTTCCTTCAATAAATGCAGGAATCCAAGGTATTAATTTTGAAAAATTTATATTAATCATCCTGTTCCTCCCAAGTGTTTTCTAATTATGAAGCATATTTATACACATAAAATTAAACTTGCTGCATATAAATTAGCTTTTATAAAATATTTATGCATAATTATACAGAAAAAAATTCAAATGTCAATATATAAAATAAGTTGCTTTTTATAAAATTTTTAAATATGATACATAGTATGTTGACTAGGTGGTATTTAAATGTTACTGTTCAGATAGGTATATGTATGCATAATGAAATAAATGTAAGAGTACTTTTGTGCGAAGTATTATTTATGGATTTATAAGGCTTATTTTGATATTTATTTTCGTAAAATTTGATGAGTTTGTATTAATTTGTATTATTTTTAACGAAAACAAATAAGCTGCTTGAATTCTAACATTTAAACTAATTGCTGCTGCCTGTATATTATAAAGTGTTAAGTAGATATAGCATCATATAAAGATAAACAGGTAAGTAGGGTAGGATTAATATTATTAAAAAGAGGAGGGAATCGATGATAAAGGTTTATGGGATGGATACCTGCCCCGGTTGTATAGAAGTACAAAAGCAGATAAAGGGTAATAAAAACTTTGAATTTATTGACATAGGAAATCATGTAATGAATTTAAAAGAATTTTTAAGGCTGCGTGATAAGGAAGCTGTATTTGATGAGGCGAAGGCAGGAGGCTATATAGGAATACCTTGCTTTGTTTTAGAGAGTGGAAGAATAAGTCTTGATCCCAAGGATGCAGGACTTAAAAACTTTGAGTAATATACATCTATACAGGCACTTGACAAGTATGATAATATAATAGTACTTAATTAATATTGTGTGCATATTAGGTTACAGTTCAGGCAGCTTGGATATATATGTATAATATGCTAAATGAAAGCTTGCTTTCAGGTACATATTATACATATATATCTAACAGGCTACTGTCAATATTCATCTTCGTCTAGCTTATAAATAAGGTTAAACATTTTTAGGTTGTTTTGATGAAGATGAATGAGCTACTTGAACTGTAACCATATTACTAAAGTAACTAAAAATTAAGCGAAAATTAAAACTTTGATTTTGCATTAAGTAAAGTTTTATGGATTTCAGAAAGGGTTAAATATGTCAAAATTGTATGATGTAATAATATTAGGTGCAGGTCCTGCCGGTTTAAGTGCCGGATTATATGCAGGAAGATACAAGCTAAGTACTCTGATCATAGAAAAATCACAAGACGGTGGTCAGATTTCTATTACAGATGAGATAGAAAACTATCCGGGACAGGTTATTGATACTGATGAGTCAGGTTCAAGTCTGGTTGCAAGAATGACCGCACAGGCTGCTAAGTTCGGCTGTGAAAGAGCAAGTGCCAACATAGTATCTGTAGAGCTTGAAGGAGAGGTTAAGAAACTTACCGATGCAAATGGAAATGTGTACGAAGGTCGTACGGTTATTATAGCATCAGGTGCTCATCCAAGACCTATAGGTTGTAAGAATGAGTCTGATTATGTAGGAAAGGGAATATCTTTCTGTGCCACCTGTGATGCGAACTTCTTTGAAGATCTGGAAGTATATGTAGTAGGCGGTGGAGACTCTGCGGTAGAAGAGGCTATATATCTTACCAAGTTTGCAAGAAAGGTTACTATTATACATAGAAGAGATGCACTTCGTGCTGCCAAGTCTATTCAGGAGAAGGCATTTGCCAACGACAAGATAGAATTCATGTGGGACAGCGTTGTAGAAGAGGTTTCAGGAGATGAGATACTTTCAAAGATGCTTGTAAAGAATGTAAAAACAGGCGAGATCACAACTATAGAAGCCGATGAAGAAGACGGACTTTTCGGATTATTCGGATTTATAGGTTTGATTCCGAATACAGAGCTTTTTGCAGATAGCAAGCTTAACATGGAAAACGGCTATATAGTTACCGATGAAGATATGCATACAAATATAGAGGGTGTGTATGCTGCGGGAGATGTAAGAAAGAAGTCATTGCGCCAGGTAGTTACAGCAGCGGCTGACGGTGCGATAGCATCTTCTCAGGTTGAACACTATTTAGCATAAACAACAGATTCGGTGTTTATAAAATAACACTAAAATACTTTATAAAATTAAGATAAGGCTCATAACATACAAAATGAAGTTTTTTGTAACTGTTATGAGCCTTTTAAAGTGACGGTTGAAGGATTAAACTTTTAATTATCAAAAGTCAACATTGCAGTCCTTAAGTCAATTGCTTTGTTAAAACAGCATAAAACTTAAAATGCAAATTTGTAAAATTGATTAATATAGATAAGGATAATAGCTATACAGAACATATGTATACAATATTTTGGTTAAAATAAGATTTGATTGCTTATATTACACATACATACTTTACTTTTTGAACTTTATCAAAGCCGGAGTAAATATTAAAAAAATATCATAAAAGTACTGGTTAAAATTTATTAACTATGTTAAAATGAACAGGTGCCTTGATATATAAAGTAAAAAACAAGGAAAGAATAATTACACATTATAAGTTAACATAGCTGTATAGTAATTTGGAGGGAGTTAGGTAGCTGGTGCGCCTCGCGGTCTTCAAAACCGTTGTGTGGAGTTAAGAGCTTCACGGGTGGGTTCGATTCCCACCACCTTCGTTTTTATAAATTATAATAAGCACAGATGGAGACTCTTATATGACTAAGATACAAAAACTTTTACGCGAATTACCGAAAGTTGATGAAGTGCTGCTGAATGAGCAGCTTTTTTTATGTAAAGATGTAGCAAGACCTGTTATAGTTGACATGGTAAGAGATATCATAGCAAAAGCCAGAGAAGAGATACTATCCGGTGAGAGAGAAGAGAAACTTAGCATAGAAGAGGTAGTTGAAGTAACTTTAGCTAAGGTAAAAAAAGTTAAAAAGAAACTCAGAAGAATTATTAATGCAACCGGAGTTATACTGCATACCAATCTCGGAAGGTCGGTATTAAGCACTAAAGCTCAGGAAGCTATAATTGAGGTTGCTTCTTCTTATTCAAATCTGGAATATAATCTGGATCTTGGAGCCAGAGGAAGCAGACATGACATAGTAGAGCATATAGTTAAGAAAATAACCAATTCGCAAGCCTGTATGGTGGTTAATAATAACGCCGCCGCAACTATGCTTGTACTTGCAAGTATGGCTAAGGGCAAGGAAGTTATTATATCAAGAGGAGAACTTGTAGAAATAGGAGGTTCTTTTAGAATACCTGATGTTATGCAAGAGTCCGGCGGTATACTTAAAGAGGTCGGGGCTACCAATAAGACAAGGCTTGCAGATTATAAGAATGCTTTTGATGAAGAAAGAACGGCAGCCATACTTAAGGTGCATACCTCAAATTATCGTATAGTGGGATTTACACAAGAAGCTGAGTTAAAAGAGCTGGTAGAGCTTGGAAAGACGCTTAAAACACCTGTAATATATGATATGGGAAGCGGACTTATCTCAAGTATGCAAAGATATGGTATAAATGAACCTACTGTTTCAGATGCTCTTAATATGGGAGCGGATGTCGTGCTTTTCTCAGGAGATAAGTTGCTTGGAGGACCGCAGGCAGGTATAATCATAGGTAAGAAAAAATACATAGATATGATGAAAAAACACCCGCTTGCAAGAGCTTTCAGAGTGGATAAGTTTACTTTAGCCGCACTTGAGGCTACGCTTACTTCATATCTTGATATAAATGATGCTATAAAAGAAATACCTACATTAAATATGATAGCTATTTCCAAAAAAGAATTGTATAATAAGGCTGATACACTTAAGACCATGCTTAGCACTGCGCATGAAAGTCTTACTTGTGAAATAGAGGAATGCATAGATCAAGTGGGTGGAGGAAGTGCTCCGACAGACAGGCTTGAGGGCTTTGGTGTAAGTGTAAGAGATGAAAAAATAAGTCCTGAGAAATTGGAAAGAAGACTCAGAAAGGCTGAGATTCCGATTATAGCAAGGATCAATCATGACAGATTATTCTTAGATGTAAGAACCATAAAGAATTCGGAATTTGAAGAAGTAGTGAGAGGTTTTAAATGTGCTTTAGAAGGAGGACAGGATGCATAATATTATAGTAGGTACATCCGGGCATGTGGATCATGGTAAAACTTACCTGATAAAAGCTCTTTCGGGTTTTGATACAGATAGATTAAAAGAAGAGAAAAAAAGGGGTATTACTATAGATTTGGGCTTTGCCAACCTTCCTAATGACGCCGGTTTGCATATAGGCATTATTGATGTGCCGGGGCATGAAAAGTTTGTAAAGAATATGCTTGCAGGTATAGGAGGAATAGATCTTGTGCTTTTGGTGGTGGCTTTGGATGAGGGAGTCATGCCGCAGACAGTAGAGCATTTTGAAATTATTAAAATGCTTAATATAAAAAGAGGTATAATAGTACTTACGAAGTCCGATCTTGTAGATAAAGAGTGGCAGGACATAGTGGAAGAAGATGTTAAAAATCTTGTTAAGGGAAGTTTTTTGGAAAATGCACCTATTATAAGAGTATCATCCTATACCTCGGAAAATATAGCAAAGTTAAATGAGATGATCATAAATATGGTTTCCGATATCGGAGACAGGAAAAATGACCCGGAGCTTTTCAGACTCCCTATAGACAGAGTATTTACCATGGAAGGTTTTGGTACCGTTATAACGGGAACATTGCAGGAAGGCAGCGTGTCTTTGGGAGATGAGATAATGCTTTATCCCAAAGAAAAACTTCTTAAGATAAGAGGCATACAGTCACATGGGCAAAAGGAAGAAAAAGCTTTTGCAGGACAAAGAGTGGCTCTTAATCTTCTTAATATCAGAAAAGAGGAGCTTGAAAGAGGAGACATACTGGCTTATAAAAATTCAATAGTAAAAACGAAGCTTATAGATGTATGGATAGAGCTTTTTGCCACAAGTACCAGAGAACTTAAGAACGGCGATAGGGTGCATCTTAATTACGGATCAAAGCAAACTATAGCCAAAGTGGTGCTTTTAAGTAAGTCAAGCTTAAGAGCTAAAGAAGGTGACTATGCACAACTTAGATTTGATGAGGAAGTATGTATAAAAAGAAATGATAGATTTATAGTAAGATTTTTATCGCCAATCGAAAGCTTTGGCGGAGGAAGAGTTATAGATACTATTCCGCTTAAGCATAAAAGAATGGATGAGGCTGTACTGAAAGTCTGTGAAGAAAAAGCAAGTGCAGATATAGAAAAAATCGCTGCCATAAAGATAAATGAAGAAAGTCATAAGTACTATAACAGGCAGAATTACGCAAGCATACTTAATGTTTCAAGTACAGAATTAAAACAAATACTTGACAAGTTACTGGAAGATAGGCTTATAATAGAGCTGAGTGATGCATCTATAATACATATAGATTATTTTAATAAGGTATCGCTATATAGCAAGGAGTTGCTTAAGCAGTTTCATCAGGAAAAGCCTATTACCGAGGGCATGGATAAAGAGGAGTTCAAGTCAAGACTCAGTGAAAAGTTCAGACTGACCGATCCTAAAAAGTCCGCACTTTTGCTTGCAGAGATGGTTAGAAGAAAAATCTTAAAGACTAGAGACAAGTATGTGTCCGATAGTGAATTTACTGTAAGTTATTCAAAAGAACTTAGCGGTATGCAGGAGACTATAAGGCAAAAGTATATAAAGGCAGGTGTAGAGGCTCCGGCAACCAATGATGTTGTTGCAGATATCAAGGAGAGCAAAAAAGCAAGGCAGATCATAGAGGATATGCATAAAAGCGGTGAGCTTATTAAGATAAGTCCGGCTGCATATATGTATAGTGAGGCTTATGAAAAAGTACTTAAAAGTATTAAAGCGTTAGCAGAAAAATCAGAAGATAATACTTTTACTTTAGCTGAATTTAGAGATGCACATGCTACTTCAAGAAAATATGCTATGGCTGTCTTGGAGTATTTGGATAAGAAAAAGATAACCAAGTTGGTTGGAGACAGAAGAGTGTTACTGTAAAGAATTATTTTAGTTTAACAAGTAAGGCAGGAGAGGAAAATTTTTATGAAATTGATAAGAATTGCGGTATCCGCTGTGTGTTTAAGCATGGGACTGAGCTTTACTTCCTACTGCGCTGTGTGGCAGCAGGATGATAAGGGTTGGTGGTATATTAAAGATGACGGGAGTTTCATAAAAGGAGACTGGCTCAAAGAAGGAAATAATTGGTATTACTTTGATTCTGACGGCTACATGGCTACAGGCTGGGTAAAAGTCAATGATAAGTGGTACTGCATGGATGATAACGGAGTTATGCTAAAAAACACGGCAAAAGACGGTTTCAACTTGGCTTTTGACGGCAGTTTATTAACATCTGTGCGTAGTCAGGAAAAGTCAACTCTTACTGATGTGCAAAAAAGAGTTATAGACAAGACTATAGCAAGTTTAGTTGATTGGCATGTTGATAAAAATGGACTTAGCGAAGGTGCTGTATATAAAAAAGATGAGCTTAGCCAAAACAGTATGGGAATACTGTTTAATGTGTTAAGGCATATGGATTCTCATGAACTGTTTAAGACTAAGAAGGCATTTGTTTCCGAGACTGACAGTGACTTTATGTATTCTGCTATAAGTACTGATGAGGCTATAAATGTAATGAACAGCCTTTATGGCTCTGATTTAAATAAGGAAAAGCTTATTGAGGGTATAAAGTCTGTACAAAACAGCGGAAATGGCTTTTTCACATTTGATAATTATTCTTATATTTCTAAAGAGGGATTTTTTGGAGGTAATCCTATACCTAAAGTTGAAATAGAAAAATATGATTTAAAAGACGGGTATCTTAGAGTTTCCGGTAAAGTGTCTGCAATAGCCTATGATAAGAATACAGGTGAGACGGGAAAGAAAACCTATAATTTAGTTGCGGGATTTGGACAAAATCCGAGTTCTATAAGCGGATTTACTTTGGATTATATATCTTTAAAGTAAGAGGGTGTTTTTAATAAGTTATTTATGCTATACTTCACTTTAGTATGATACCGTGTCGGTGTGCTGATTAAAATTTACATATATAAGGGGTATAGATAGATGAACAAAGAGATTAAAAGTGAAGCCTCTGAGCATTTGTTTAAGGCGATACTTACATTAAATACCGTTGAAGAGTGTTATAAGTTTTTTGAAGATCTATGTACGGTCAATGAGCTTTTGGCTTTGTCACAAAGATATGAAGTTGCAAGAAGACTTAAGCAAAAGCATACTTTTTCCGAAATAGTGGAACTTACCGGTGCATCTACTTCTACAATAAGCCGAGTAAACAGGACTCTTAATTACGGTAGTGAGGGTTACAAACTGGTTTTTGAAAGACTGGGTGAAGGCAAGGAGTAGGATAGGCTCTATAAAAACTGTAGGTAAACTTGTAAAAAGAGCATGGTTTTACTTACAAACTGTTAATATAAGAAGCTGTTGCATAGAAGAACAGTACTTTATATAGTGGTCATTTGTATTATTTACCGCTGTATTTGTATGTTTTATTCTTTCTGCGACAGCTTTTTTGGTGTTGAAAAAATATCAATGCCAGTACAGGTATGACTAAAATAAGAAGTATTTCTGATACAATATTAATAGTATTGTCTTTTGACATTGCTATAAGTACTGTGATATATTTAAAGCTGATAAAACTATGGGTAAAGAACTCATTTCAAGCAATTGGAGGAATGTAATATGCACAGCAGAAAAAAAATTAATAAAAAAACAAATACCGCTTGGGTAATTACCGCTGCTGCAATATCCTTATCTATGATAACATTGTCTTTAACATATGTAGTACTATTAAATACTAATGTTGAGGCGGCACAGTTATCAGGTGATAACAGCGCTAAGGCAAAATATATGTCGCTAGCACAGGTAGTAGGAAGAGAAGCCTTGGTAAATCCTGCAGGCGTAAAGAGTAAGGAAGCTTCACAGCAATCGGAAGCAAAGAATCCTATTAAGAATGCGGAAACCGTTAAAATTACAGAAACAGTCAAAGCCACAGAGACGAATAAAACTGCGACAGGTGGCGAAAAGGGAAGTGTTAAGGAACATAAGTTATCACAAAACTCAAGACTGGTAAATTATATGTGGCATCCCAAAGAGGGAGAGATACAGGATGCTAAGGTTTTCATATATGAGCCGGAGCAGTTTAACGGTCATACAGTGTGCGTAGATGCAGGGCATGGTGCCAATTCACATCCTACGGCTACACAGAAAAAAGAAAAGGTATATCCCGTAGAGGATTCAAAATTAGCCTCTATGAATACAAGTATGGTCGGAGCTAAGGCGTATGATTACGGTGTTGAGGCAAGAGACTCAAAAAATGTATATGATAAGAAGGAAACTGAGCCGGAGTATACTCTTAAGGTTGCTCTGATGGTCAAGGATAAGCTTCTTGCCAAGGGCTATAGGGTGGTACTTACCAGAAACGATGCTTCGCAAAATCTTTCAAACGGTGCAAGGGCTGTGCTTGCAGGTGAGACCTCAGATATAATGGTTTCCATACATACTAATGCAAGTACGAGTAAAATGGCAAGCGGCACTCTTACTTTTTACCCGGGAGATAAAGATTATATGGATGGAGGTGTGCATCCGGGCTATACTCAGATTATGGGTATAGATAAAAATGTTGACAAGTCTAAAAGGTTAGCAGAATTAATGGCTAATAATGTGTCAAGTTCGGCAGGATTTAGCAATAAAGGTGCACATTCGGCAATACTTAGAATATTCTCTTATTCCAGTATTCCTGTAAGTCTTGTAGAAGTAGGTTTTTCCGATTATGCAACAGATGCTAAAATTTTAACCGAGAGAAAAGAACAGGTTGCAAACGGTATAGTTAAAGGAATAGACGAGTACTTTAGCGGACAGTAAGACTGTAACTACTGTTTTATGTGTTTTATAAAAAAAATACCTGTGCTATGGAGTTAGATATTAATAGCCAGCCAGTATGGTATAATTTACATTTTTAATTAAATAGATCAATTTGCTTATTAGTATGGTTATATTGGGGGAATAGAACTGTAAAAATAGGAGGTTGTGAGTATGGTATGTCCTAATTGCAAAAGGGAAGCTGATGAGGGAAGCAGGTTTTGTAAATATTGCGGTTATTCATTTAGTGATAATGTATTAAGTTCAAATAATAATGTTGCTTCGGTAAACAAAAGCTCGGAAGATAAAGCACCTGCCAAAAAGTCCAATACGGTTGCCATAGTTTTAACTATATTGGCAGCCGGAGTTTTGCTTTCTGCCGGTATCATATTTATAGGATATAATATGATAAAAGGGCGAAGTTTGGAAAAATACGCCGAGGAAAAAATTATTGATGATGATGACAAAGATGTGAAGGTAAGTAAAAAAAAGAAAAAGAAAAAAGCTAAAGAAACTAAAGAAGAAGCTGATGAGGAAGAGACTGTTGTCAAAGAGAGCGAATCAGAGACAATTAAAGAAAGCACATATGAGACTTACTCATATGAGGAAACTGTTATAGCACAGGAGCCTGTATATACTACGCTTTATGTAGTAAATTGTGATAAGAGCATATCACTTAGGAATGCGCCGTCTACGAAGGCAACTTCCATAAGGCAAATTCCTCTGGGGGCTGCGGTAAGTTTTGTGCAAAACTCTACTGACGGCTTTTATCAGATAAGTTATATGGGAGATACAGGTTATGCTTTAGCATCCTACTTATCAAGCAATCCTGCTTCAAGCTACAGACAGCCTGAAACATATAGTGCTTATAATGATTATGATGATTATGATTATTATGAATATGATGATATATTCTATGGATATGTAGTTGATTGTAAGGAATCGATCACCTTAAGAGAAGCTCCAAGTACAAGTGCAAAAGAAATAATTCAGATACCTCTTAACTCAGTCTTGCTTGTATACGGTTATGCAGATTCAGACTTTTTTTATGTAAGTTATGGTGATTACTACGGTTATGTTTTGGCAAGATATGTGGAAATTTATTAAAAGTAATATTTTAGCTACAGTTTGGGTAGGTCATTTGCCTTCGTCGAAAATTAAAAAAGTTTAAATTTATTTATAAATCAGGCAAAGATATGGAATATTAAAAGGGCTGCTGCAAAACAACTGATTTTCAGTTATGATGCAGCACCCCTTTTGTATTATCCGAAGTGTTTAATTATGCGTCTCTATCTTAGATATGGCATAAGTACCCTTGACAGTATCATAATATATTATGTTACCGGTAAAATAAAACTCATCGGGATTTTGACCGTTTTGGGCAAAAGTTTCTCTAAATGAAGCATAGTAATCTGCAAAAGTAGTCTCAATAGGTGCCTCATTCGGATCATCCGTTTTGTATATAGCAAGCTTGGCATCCTTTGTTACATAAAGGGAGCCGGAGTATATCATAGATGAAAGAGGAGTTACTCCTGCATCAGGGGTTTTACATCTAAGAACATACCTGTCGTTTCCCTCCCTCTTAACAAGTTTAATTTCAACATCAGGATATCTTGACTGCTTAAGCCCTATACATTCTCCTTTAAACTCCTCATTATATCCTTCTTTTCCGGTTACGGTACAGAATAAATTCGGTCCCTTTAGATACATACTGTATCCGGCTTCCATAGGAGCTACCTCCTCCTCGGAGAATGAAATTGTAGCAAATATATTGGCGTTGGTAATTTCATACACCTGCCCTCTGTCTATAACATTTGAAATCTTATCACCTTTATAAAAGCCTTCGGCAACACTATCATTATACATATCAGTCTTAATATACATTCCTGCAAAGGGATATTCGGCATATATGAACTTAGAGGGAGCGATAAAATCACTTACCGTACCGTCCAAGCCTACAAAGTAGCCGTCAGGCGTATATTCTTGAGAGTACATCCTGCCGTCCTCTCCGAAGTAATAGTCCCTACCGTCTATATTCTTCCATGAGTTTTTGTAAAGTTCTCCACTTTCATCATAGTAAAGGAAATCCGTTTTATAAAATCCTTGTACCTCAGGATTATAAAATGGAACAGGGCTTTGGTAACTTACCCAAGCTTTGTTAAGAGGCTCAGGATCTAAAAATATATACTCATCGGAAATTTCACCATCAGTACTTACCTCTCTTTTATAAGTAGGAACCAAACGTATGTTTTCAATCTTTTTGGCTGCGGTACTTTCCGATGTTATTTTTGAGTTATCAACAAAACTGTAGTATATTGCTTTGTCTGTCATACCGATATAGTTTGCATTGTCTGATATTGTAATAAGATTACTTCCGTCAAGCTCACATGAGTGTAAATTTCCGTAAGAATCGGAAGTGTCCGGTTCGGACTCGCTTAATATAAAAAGTTTATCATTGAGTACAAAAGCAGTGATATCATATATCCATGCCTCTGTTCCGGTATAGATAAGTTCATCATCACTTCCATCTAAAAATACTCTTCTGATAACATTTTCATCATGTTTACCCTTTTTAGACCTGCTGTAGTATACATAGCCGTTATATATAGTATAATACATTGCATCTAAGTCTTTGATGACAAGCTCAGCCTCTTTACTTTCCGGGTCGAGTTTTTTAAGCCCTTCCTTGTCATGAAAATATAAGCCGTCATTTGTAACATTTACAAGTGGAAAATCCGTAGCAATATCTGCCGGTATATTGTACAAAAGCTGTACATCAAGGGTTTCCAAATCCATTTGATAGATGCTCTTACCGTCTGCGGCTTCTTTGTTAGATGTAAAATAAAGCTTTCCGTCATAAAGAGCATCAAGTACCAAGTAATATGTATCCGTATCGAAAGGCATAAGCATTTCTTCGGAACTTCCGTCCGCCTTTGCCCTGTAGATGGCTACGGAACCGGGTACATTTTTATCATCTACCGCAGCACTGTAATATATATAGTCTTTGTAGTAATACATCTGTCCGGGTGAATGTTTGCTTATAGGATTAGAATCTCCTGTACCTAAGGTATCCGGATATGAGCAAAGTTCAAAGTTGTCATATTGACTTTTTATAAAAATATTTGTGCCGTCAGTAACGACATAACTGTTTCCGAGAACATTACAAGGCGGTGCCGTATCACCTAAAGAGCTTATTTCACTAAGATGGCTGTCCTTTTTAGTCTTTTTAGTTTTCTTATCCTTTTTATCCTTTTTATTTTTGCCCTCCTTTGATATACTCTCTTCCTCAGTTGTAGCTTCTTTTGAAGAAATATATTGAAAAGCGAAAAAGCCGGCACCTGCTATGACAAGCAAAGCAAGTAAGACTATTATAGATATTATTATTACCCTTCCGGTTTTTTGTTTATTGTCTGGATAACTCATAAAAACCTCCTTTATAGTAAGTGTATTATATATACTTTAAAAATAATTTTGCAACAGTTAGGCTATATACAAACCAATAATAAAAACTATAACTTATATATACGAACTATTACACAATTCTTAATGTATAAACAATATGAGTTTAACATAGACTGAATTACATAACAATCAACCTGAAAAATATTAAGTTATTAATTTATAAAAATTAAATAATAAGTAAAATTAGGTGAAATAAATAAAAGCCGCAATACTTACTTGGCTAAAAAGTCTCTTTCCATATTACTGAGCACGGACAAAGGAACTCTAAGCCCTCCGTAGCCAATACCTATATCTATATCCGGTTTATTTGAGCCGTGAAAATCACTGCCGCCGCTAATACCAAGATCATATTTTTTGGCAAGTTTTTTTAACATTGTGCTGTCGCTTGGCTGCTGTGAAGAATGGTAAACTTCAAGTGCGTCTAAGCCCATTTTAGCCAAATCCCGTATAAGTTTTTCCAAGTCAGCTTCAGATAATTTATATCTGCATGGATGGGCAAGTGAGGTATAGAAATTAAATTGTTTAAAAAAGTCCATTACATCCTTTACGAGTATTGACTTTTCGGGTACATACTTTGAGTCATCACTAAGATACTTTTCAAAGGCAAAGCTTATGCTGTCTGCATAATTTTTCCTGATAAGAGCCTTTGCGATATGAACCCTCGTTATACTTGAGCCTTCGGACTCTTTTTCAAGCTCCTCAAAATCCAAGCTTATGTTGTCCTTACGCAGTCTTTCTACAATTTCAAGGTTTCTTTGTTTTCTTTTATCACTAAAGTTTTTAAGTGCCTTGTCTATGGCTTTGCATTTGGCTTCGTAATTATCAAACACATAGCCCAGTATATGTACTTCTTTCTTACCGTATACCGCTCCCAGCTCAATAGCCGGAATAAAGCGTATATTTTCACTCTCAGCCGCCTTGATTGCCTCTTTAATTCCTGCCATAGTGTCATGGTCGCTTAGGGCTATGGCTGCAAGATTTTTTGAAGCGGCATATCGTATAAGCTCGGAGGGGCTAAAAGAACCGTCTGATTTATTGGAATGTGTATGCAGGTCTATAAAATTATTGTTAAGATCCATATAAATATCCTTTCACATTAACAGCTTGGCTAAGATACCAATACTTAACTAAAACATAATAAGTTAAGCCTGCTATACTTATTTTGCGAACAATGCACTCGCAAAATCATGGGTATAGCAAGAAAATACAGTTTTGATGATACACTATTTTTTGATAAATTGCAAAGCGTATGAAAATTTAATGATATAAAATACTGAAAATCACCAATTCCCAACTGTTACTATTCAACAAAAAAAATTATAAAAAAAAATGTACTTAGTTCACAATATAGAAATAATATGGTATAATAAAATCTGTTTATAGCAATCTTAACTTAAAGTTTTCAGGCAAATTCTTCAGAAAACTTAAGTTAAACAGTAATATAAGGTATAGACTGTGAGGTGGCAAGATGATAAAAAAAGAGATGATTGCAATGCTTTTGGCAGGTGGTCAGGGAAGCAGATTGGGAGTACTTACTCAAAAAGTAGCGAAACCGGCAGTTTCATTTGGCGGTAAGTACAGAATTATTGACTTTCCTTTGAGCAACTGCATAAACTCAGGGGTCGATACGGTAGGTGTTTTGACACAGTATCAGCCGCTAAGACTTAATGCTCATATAGGTATAGGTATACCATGGGATCTGGATCGCAATGTCGGTGGAGTTACTATCTTACCGCCTTATGAAAACTCTAAGGGAAGTGACTGGTATACAGGCACGGCGAATGCCATATTCCAAAATCTTGAGTATATGGAGTCATATAATCCGGATTATGTACTTATACTCTCGGGAGACCATATATACAAGATGGATTATGAAATAATGCTTGACTATCACAAGGCTAATAATGCCGATGTAAGTATAGCTGCTATGACAGTGCCTATAGAAGAAGCTAGCAGGTTCGGAGTTCTTATAGCTGATGATAAGAACATGATAATGGAATTTGAGGAAAAACCTGAAAATCCGAGAAGCAATCTGGTGTCAATGGGTATATATATATTTAGCTGGAAGGCTTTAAGAGAGGCTTTAATATACCTGAAAGAAGAGCCGGGCTGCGATTTCGGTAAGCATATAATTCCTTACATACATTCAAAAGGAGACAGGGTATTTGCCTACGAATACAGCGGATATTGGAAGGATGTAGGAACTTTGGAGTCATATTGGGAAGCCAATATGGAACTTATAGACATAATTCCGGAGTTTAATTTATACGAGGAATATTGGAAAATATTTACCAAGAGCGAGATCATAACACCTCAATATATATCAGATAAGGCGTATATCAGCAGAAGCATTATAGGCGAGGGTGTAGAAGTTTACGGTACGGTAGTTAATTCCGTAATAGGTGCGGGAGTGGTTATAGAAGAGGGGGCAGAGGTCAGAGATTCTATAATTATGCAGGGTACGCATATAGGAAGGAATACCAAGATACACAAGTCTATAATAGCCGAATATGTGGAAATAGGCGATAATTGCCTTATAGGTGAAGGAGAGTATGCTGAAAGCAAGTATGATAAAAAGGTATATAATTCGGATATAGTTACGATAGGTGAAAAAAGTATTATACCAAGGGGGGTAACAGTAGGTAAGAATACGGCTATTATGGGAAAAACCGTTATAGAGGACTATGAAGATGCTGTATTGGCAAGCGGAGATTATATAGTAAAGGCAGGTGGAATAAGATGAGAGCGATAGGTATTATTTTAGCCGGCGGTAATTCCAAGCGTATGAAGGAATTATCAAGTAAAAGGGCGATATCCGCCATGCCTATAGGCGGAAGTTTCAGAAGTATAGATTTTCCGCTTAGTAACATGAGTAATTCAGGAATCAAAAAGGTGGTTGTGTTTACTCAATATAATTCACGCTCCCTAAATGAACATCTGAGTTCTTCAAAATGGTGGGATTTCGGTAGAAAACAGGGCGGACTCTATGTATTTACCCCTACAATAACTGCTGAAAACTCCGACTGGTACAGGGGAACGGCGGATGCATTGTACCAAAATATAAACTTTTTGAAGAGTTTGCATGAACCTTATGTTATAATATGTGCGGGAGATGGAGTATATAAGCTTGATTATAATAAGGTATTGGAGTATCATATAGAGAAGAAAGCGGATATCACCATAGTCTCCAAGCGTATGAATGACGAGGATGACGATATAAGAAGATTTGGTGTGCTTAGGATAGATGATGACGGAAGAGTGTCCGATTTTGAAGAAAAACCTATGCTTGCACAGTCAAATAATATCTCCTGCGGTATATATGTTATAAGGAGAAGGCAACTTATAGAGCTTATAGAAAGGTGTGCCGAAGAAGACAGGTATGACTTTGTAACGGATATACTCATAAGATATAAAAATATTAAAAGAATATATGCTTATAAGTTGGAAAGTTACTGGAGCAATATAGCTTCCGTAAGTTCGTACTACAGAACCAACATGGACTTTTTGAAGAAGGATGTGAGAGATTTCTTTTATAGAAGCGGTTCTAAAATTTATTCAAAGATTGACGATTTGCCGCCTGCAAAGTATAATCCGGGGGCGGATGTCAAGAATTCACTTGTTTCAAGTGGCTGTATTATCAACGGTTATGTTGAAAATTCGGTGTTATTTAAAAAAGTATATGTAGGTAATAACTGCTCCATAAAAAATTCTGTAATACTAAATGATGTATACATAGGAGATAATTGTATTATAGAAAATTGTATAGTGGAGAGCAGGGATACCATAAAAGCCAATACACATCATGAAGGGACTCCGGAGAATATAAAGGTAGTTATAGAGAAAAACGAAAGATATACTTTATAATATATAATTTTTAAGGAGGAACTGTACATGCAGATTACAGATGTCAGAGTGAGAAAGTTAGATAGGGGTGATAGAATGAAGGCTATCGTATCCATCACTATAGATGACGAATTCGTAGTACATGACATTAAGATCCTATCCGGAGAAAAGGGCTTGTTTATAGCCATGCCGTCAAGACTCGCATCTGACGGAGAGTATAAGGATGTAGCTCATCCTATAAAAACATCTACTAGAGAATACATTAAGCAGACTATATTGGAAAAGTATGATGAGCTGTTTCTTGATGAAGGCTAAAGAGGCACAGATTAACTAAAAAAGCTGTTAAAAGATAAGTATTTAAAGGCTTAAGTCGTCTTTATGTATCCTGTCTTCTAACAGCTTATTTAGTGTAAATTTTAACATAAAAAAAGCCTGGAATAATTGCTGTAAACATGATAAAGTTATAGACGGCGTTTTATTGCCGAAAAGTTATTATGTTTTAGAAGGAAATATATGTTAGATAGAAGTATCTTGGAATTAGAAGCTGATAAAAGAGATAAGCTTATTATAGATATAAGGCGTAAGGAAGAGTATGATAAGGATACTTATCCTGATGCAATTAATATTTTTTGGGATGATATAGATGAGCATATAGAGGAGCTGCCTAAGGACAAACCTATATATCTGATATGTTATTATGGAAGAGAAAGCTCCATACTGGCAGAAAGTCTTAGAGATGAGGGTTTTGATACCTATAATGTGAGCGGCGGCTTTAGAGAGTATCTTAGAATTAAACTTGAAAGGTATTTCAGTACCGAGGGTAGTGTAAGAGATAAGCATAAGCAAATAGAGCAAAGTATTATAAAGAAATTCAGAAAAGATATCTGGAAAAAATTTACAAAGGCGATAAATGAATATAAACTTATAGAGGATGGCGACAAGATAGCAGTATGCATATCGGGCGGCAAGGACTCGATGCTTATGGCAAAGCTTTTCCAAGAGCTTTATAAACATGGAAAGCAGAACTTTGAACTTATTTTTTTGGTTATGAATCCGGGCTACAATGACCTTAATTACAAAACCGTGCTTGATAATGCGAGGCTGCTTGACATACCTGTTGATGTGTTTTCTTCGGATATTTTTGATATAGTTGCAGAGCAGGACAGATCACCTTGCTATCTTTGTGCAAGAATGAGAAGGGGACATCTATACAGTAAGGCTAAGGAGCTTGGTTGCAACAAAATAGCACTGGGGCATCACTTTGATGATGTAATAGAGACTATACTTATGGGTATGATATACGGTGCGCAGATACAAACCATGATGCCTAAGTTAAAAAGTACCAATTTTGAGGGGATGGAGCTGATACGCCCTATGTACCTTATAAGGGAAGATGACATAAAACATTGGGTAAATTATAATAAGCTACACTTTATACAGTGTGCTTGCAGGCTTACAGAAAGCTGTGCATCTTGCGGCGGTACGGAGCAGGGCTCCAAGCGTGCCGAGATCAAAGAACTTATAAAGTATATGTCAAAGAAAAGTCCTTATATAGAAAAAAATATATTCAGAAGCGTGGAAAATGTAAATCTTAAGACTGTTATAGCCTATAAAGACACAGACGGAGAGCATCATTTTTTAGATAATTATTAAAAATGGAAAAAAATAATACATTCAGTTTAATATATGAAGAAGTAAAAAAAATACCCAAAGGTAAGGTTGCAAGTTACGGTTACATAGCGAAAAAACTTGGAAGACCGAGGCTTTCAAGGGTGGTAGGATATGCCCTGCATGTGAACCCCGATCCTGATACCATACCCTGTCACAGGGTAGTGACTAAAGAAGGTCAGGTAAGCAAAGCCTTTGCCTTCGGAGGTTTGAATAAGCAAATAGAGTTGCTTGAAAAAGAAGGTGTAAAGCTAAAGGACGGCAAAGTTGATATGGCGCTATACGCTCTAAAAGAAGTACCTTGGGATGAAGGAGATTGACACAAATGAAAAAGACCAGAATATTGACCATACAGGATATATCCTGTGTGGGAAGGTGCTCACTTACTGTAGCACTGCCTGTAATATCAGCCTGCGGAGTGGAGGCTTCTATACTTCCGTCTGCGGTATTATCCACCCATGTGGGTTTTGAGGATCCGTTTTGCAGGGATTTGACGGACGATATAGAAGATATATATAAGCACTGGCTTAAGGAAAAAGTCGAGTTTTCGGCAGTGTATACGGGCTATCTTGCCAATAAAAAGCAGATAGAATATGTTATAGATATTATGAACTCCAAGTTGGTAGTTAACGGCAGCAGGATAGTAGACCCTGCCATGGCGGATCACGGAGAGCTATACAGCGGCTTTGATATGGAGCATGTCAAAGAGATGTATAGGCTGTGTGAATATGCCGACATAGTACTCCCCAATATCACCGAGGCTGTGCTTATGACAGGCAAGGAATATAAAGAAGTGCATGATAAGGAGTATATTGAAGATCTGTTAAGCGGTTTTGATACATTGCCTATAAAGTATGTAGTGCTAAAGGGAGTTTTATTTGATGAAAATGAATTTGGAATTGCCATATATGATAAGCAAAGTAAAGAAGTAAAGTACTATTTTCATGAAAGAGTTACCAGATCATATATAGGAACGGGCGACTGCTTTGCATCCTGTTTTTGCGCCCTTTTCGTAAGAGGCTTCAGTATATATGAAGCTGTGAGTATTGCTGCGGATTTTGTGCTGACTGCGATAAAGAGTACGGATGTCAAGTTAGATAAAAGGTTTGGTGTAGACTTTGAGCTTGCTATACCTTATTTAATAAAACGAATATGTAGTTAGGAGGTTTTTATGGCAAAGGAATATGTGGTATGTATAGACTCGGACGGTTGTGCGATTGACTCTATGACAGTAAAGCATATAAAGGGCTTCGGTCAGGCATTCGTAGAGGTTTTTGTACCTGAGAAAAGAGCTGATGAGGGTCTTGAAAAGTGGAAAGAGATCAATCTTTTTTCAAAGACCAGAGGCATAAACAGATTTAAGGGTTTGGCTTTGATTTTGGAAGAGATGGATCTTGAAAAAGACACAAGAGCCGACTATATACAGTGGACTAAGGATAATCATAAGTTTTCCAATACGGAGCTTGAGAAAGTATGCAGCACGGCTACCAATCCTATATTTGAAAAAGCCTTGAAATGGTCAAGAAGGGTCAATGAGATAGTCGAAGCCCTTCCCACACCTACAGCTTTTAAGTATGTAAAGGAGTGTATAGACAAACTTCACGAAAAAGCCGACATCATGGTGGTTTCTTCCGCCAACAGAAAGGCTATAGAGACTGAATGGACAGACAACGGTATCATAGATATAGCAAGTCAGATATTTTCACAAAGTGATGGAAGTAAGGCAGCCTGCATAGGTGTGATAAAAGAGGGTAGGGATCCCGATAAGATGCTTATGCTCGGAGACGCCCCCGGAGACATGGAGGCGGCATTCAAGAACGGTATACATTTTTATCCTATAATAGCAGGTGAAGAGGAGAACTCTTGGAAAGAGCTTTTGGATACCTATGCCGATATATTCTTTGAGAAGGGATTTGACAAGGAGTTACAGGATAAGCTTGTAGAAAAAATGAATAAGAAATTATCTATATAATCTGTTATGTATGATTTTTTCCCATTTTACATTAATATACAAAAAAAATATTTTCTTATAGTAGGTGGTGGCAAGATAGCTTGCCGCCGCCTTAAGACCTTGCTTAAGTTTGATGTAAATGTAGTGCTTATTGCCCCTGATATTTCGCCGGAAATCAAGCTTATACAAAATGAGAGCTTAAAACTTTATGAGCAGAGCTTTGAGGAAAAGTTCCTGGATAAAATCAACTATTTGATACTTGCTACGGATAATAAGGATCTGCATAAAGCCGTATCGAAACTTGCAAGGAAAAAAGGAATCATTGTAAATGATGCCTCTTGTAAGGAGAATTGTGATTTTTACTTTCCAAGCATAATTGATAAGGATGAATTATTGATCAGTGTTACAAGTCTTGGTAATAATCATAAACTTACACATAGGATAGCAAATATTATAAGAAAGTATATAAATAAATTTACTACACAAACCAGAAGTTTGTAATTAACAGTTTTAGGAGGATAAAGCAAAGAAATGTTATATAGAGCCAGAAGGATAAGAGGTGGAGATATTATAAGGAGGATGGTAAGAGAGACCAGAATAGATGTAGCTTCACTTGTGTATCCTATGTTTATAGTGGAAGGAAGCAATATTAAAGAAGAGATAAACTCTATGCCCGGACAATACAGATATAGTAAGGACAGGTGTTTTGAAAAGATAGATGAACTTTTAAGCGTAGGGGTGAGAGCGGTACTACTCTTTGGTATACCTGAACATAAAGATGAGATAGGCTCTGCTGCATATCATGATCATGGAGTTGTGCAGGAAGCGGTAAAGGCAATAAAGGAAAAATATGCAGATGAGGTCTATGTAATTACTGATGTGTGTATGTGTGAATATACCTCACATGGACATTGCGGTATTATAGATAATTTTTATGTGGATAATGATGCTACACTTCCAAGTCTGGCTAAGATATCCGTATCACACGCCAAAGCCGGAGCTGATATGATAGCACCTTCCGATATGATGGACGGAAGAATCAAGGCTATAAGAGAGGCTCTGGATGGCGAAGGGTTTAAGAATGTTCCTATTATGAGTTATTCAACCAAGTATGCTTCTGCCTTTTACGGACCGTTTAGAGATGCGGCAGGCTCTGCACCGGCTTACGGAGACAGAAAAAGCTATCAAATGGATGTGCACAATGCGGTTGAGGGAGTAAAGGAAGCCTTACAGGATGTAACGGAGGGAGCGGATATACTTATGGTAAAGCCGGCTATGTCCTATCTTGATGTACTTTACAGGGTAAAGGAGGCAACCAACCTTCCCGTAGCTACTTATTCGGTAAGCGGTGAGTATGCCATGGTTAAGGCGGCAAGCAAACTCAATTACCTTGACGAGGAAAGGATCATGTGTGAGATGGCGGTTGCGGCATACAGAGCCGGAGCGGATATTTATATAACATACTATGCCAAGGAACTTGCGGAATGTATAAAGAAAGGGTTAATAGGATAAGATATGGAAAATAAGGCACTGTTAGTAGTAAGCTTTGGAACCACACATGAAGATACAAGGATAAAGAACATAGATCTTTTGGAAAAAGAGTTGCAGGAAGCGGCAGGCGGTATCAAACTCTATAGGGCATGGACAAGCAAGATTATTATGGCAGTACTTAAAAAAAGAGACAATATTCTTATAGATGATGTTAAAACCGCTATGCAAAGAATGCTTGATGACGGCATCAAAGAAGTGTATGTGCAGCCTACCCATATAGTAAACGGTATAGAGTACGATATGATGAAGGCTGATATTGAGGCTTATAAGGATAAATTTGAAAGAATCGTCTGTGCTTCTCCTCTGCTTACACTTGATGATGATTACAATGAAGTTGTAAAAGCCTATGCCAATATTATTGACAACGGTGAGTGGAACCTTGAATTTGAAGAGGGCTTTGTATATTCCAAGGATGACACTGCAGTAGTATTTATGGGGCATGGAAGCGATCATCATGTTAATTCCGTATATGCGGCACTTGATTACAGGTTTAAGGAAAGAGGACTTGATAATGTATTTGTAGGAACGGTTGAGGCTTATCCGGATTTTGATACCGTACTTAAAGAGCTTAAAAAACATAATTATAAGAAGGTGGTTCTTACCCCCTTAATGCTTGTAGCGGGAGATCATGCCAAGAATGATATGGCAGGTGATGATGAAGAGGCTTGGAATACTCTTCTCAAGAATGAAGGTTATCAGGTTGCAGTAGTATTAAAAGGCATGGGAGAGTACGAAGGCATCAGAAATATATATATAAGACATATACTTGAGGTAATTGGAGATATGAAAAAAGATGTTGCATAAGCCTAAGAAAATACGCATAGGAACCAGAAAAAGTAAGCTTGCGGTATGCCAGACCGAACTCGTGGCAAAGGCTATATCAAAGTATTATGACAGTGATATAGAATTTGAAATAGTGATGATGTCAACTATAGGAGATCAAATGCAGGACAGACCCTTAAGCGCTATAGGAGGTAAGGGGCTTTTTACAGCGGAGCTTGAGGACTCCATACTTTCAGGTAAGGTTGACATGGCGGTACATTCGGGAAAAGATATGCCCATGGAAGTAAGAAAAGGACTTGAAATAAGTCCGGTACTTAAAAGAGAAGACCCTTCTGATATGCTTGTATCCGATGATGACATTGACTTAAGTTCAGATGTATCGGGGCTTTGTCTTGGAACATCCTCGCTTAGAAGAAAGATACAAATAAGCGGGCTTAATCCGGGCTTTGATATTAAGGATATAAGGGGCAATGTACTTACAAGACTGACTAAGCTTGTAAAGGGAGATTATAACGCCATAATACTTGCAAGTGCAGGCATAAACAGACTGGCTGATAAGTTCGGTACGGATCTTTATGACGGTTTTCATATGAAGCGAATGGATCCTAGGGTATTTCTTCCGGCAGCGGCACAGGGGATACTTGCACTTGAGACCAGAGAGGGCGAGTTTAAGGACTTGATAGCCGCTATAAGTGATAAGGACAGTAAATTGGCGTTTTATATTGAGCGTAAATTTTTAGAAAGCATAGATGCAGATTGCAATGCACCTTATGGGATTTATACAGATGTCATAGATGAGGAATTTGTGCATATATATGCTATGTATGCTACAGATAAGCGCAGATATCTTGACAGGAAAGTAAGAAAAGATAAGGCGGTAGCAGAGGCTGCTGATATGGCAGAGGAATTGTTGAATGCAAGCAAATAATATATGTAGACCTTCAGTATCAATAGTCGGAGCAGGTCCCGGAAATATGGAGCTTGTTACAAAGAAAGCTATGAAATGTATACAGGAGGCGGATGTAATAGTATATGATAATCTTATAGATATCTCCTTGCTTAACTATGCAAGTCTTAATACCGAGCTTATATATGCAGGTAAAGAGGCGGCGAACCATTACTTAAGTCAGGGAAGTATTATAGAACTTTTAATGGACAAGGCAAGAGAGGGCAAGTATGTTGTCAGATTAAAGGGCGGAGACCCTTATCTTTTCGGAAGAGGCTCTGAAGAGGCTTTGGCTCTTAAAGAAGCAGGAATAAGTTACGAAATAGTATCGGGAGTAACTTCGTCAATTGCCGTTCCCGCCTATGCGGGGATACCGGTTACTGACAGAAGGTTCGTATCTTCCTGTCATATAATTACAGCCCATAGAGAAGACGAAGCCGGTATAGACTTTGAAAACATATCAAAGCTTGAGGGAACTCTTGTATTTATGATGGGACTTGCCAAGTTACACCACATAGTACAGGGTTTACTCTTACATGGTAAAGCGTCTAATACTTCTGTAGCCGTACTTTCAGACGGAAGCAGATATAACAGAAGAAAATGTGTGGGAACACTTTCGGATATAGAAGAAAAGGTAAAGGAAGCTAAGCTTTTGCCTCCGGCTATTATAGTAGTTGGTGAAGTGGTAAACTTATCAAACGAGCTGGATAACTTCCTTGAAAGATACAGTGATAAAAAACTTTTCAGAAAAAAGATACTGCTGACCGGAACCAGATATATATGCAATAAAATAAAGGCTGCATTGGCAAATGAAGGCTGTGATATTGATGAAATCAGTATCATAGAAAGTGTACCTATAGAAAGCGATTTCTATAACAATATAGAAAAGTACATAGAAAGTCATGATTATCTGGTATTTAGCAGTGCCAACGGAATCAGAGTATTTTTTGAGAAGTTAAAAGAACTGCATAATGTTGATTTGAGGAAACTTTCCAATATAAAGTTTGCGGTAATAGGAAAAGGCAGTGCGCAGACTCTTAGAAATTACGGCTATATAGCCGACTTTGTACCGAGCAGTTTTTCTAATAAGGATCTTGCGATCGAGTTGTGCAAACAACTTAAGGGTGAGAAGTTACTCTTGCTTAGGGCAAGGGAAGCTTCTACAGAGCTTGTAGAAGAGCTTGAGGCAAATAAGGTCGAGTATACGGATGTACCCTTATACGAAACTTTTAGGGATTACAGAAGAACCTTTGATATTAAGAGGCTGATAAAAAATTATGACTATGTAGTTGTGGCATCCAGTATAACCGCACATACCCTATGTGAAATGGTGGAAGACAAGGCTTTACTTGAAGGTAGAGTAGTGTCCATAGGACCTGTTACAACCGGCACTTGCAAAAGGCTGGGGTTAGAGCCGCTTATGTCGGCAAGGGAGTATAGTGTGGACGGTATAGTGAGGGCGCTGCTTCAATAAGATATTATAAAAAATCTCCTTGTAGTTTAGTCTTGCTTGCAGGACTTTGGATAAAGTATCGACAAATTTACACAGGCTTAAAAGCTTAACTTTACATAAAAGTGTGCGGACTGCGTTTAAACAGTCATCATCTGCGAAATTTGTACCTTGCTTTATCCAAAGTGTTAAATGCTTAAAGATTGAACTGCAAGGAGATTTTTATGCTCTTTAAAAAGTATGTAATTAAGAGACGCTTGGATTAAATAATGAACAAATATCTATAAAAGGAACTGCATCCGCAACTCAAAATAGTATAAAACATTATTTTGCTAGCTTAATTATTGGAAATTTCAACATGTTGATTCCATTTTTACTGTGGAAGTTTGAGTTAATTAATGGAAAATACTATATCATTACTTTGTTTTGCCGCTTCAGGATCTGATGCTATGTTTTTTGTCTTTTTTCTCATACTCTTGCCTAGATATCAGAAGGTTCTGTTCATCATTATATTTACTCATATCCTTTTTCTCTTAGCTCCTTAGAAAGTTGTGGCGAAACTGCCATTCCACCTACATCTAAATATCCGTGATCTTTTACAAATAGAAAATTAATATACTCATTACTGCCATCATTTATATATACTGTTACCCAAATGCCACCCATTGGATTATGATCAATACTGCTATAATCTATTTTATAATTTTTAATAACACCCTCTTCACTAGAATACTTAGGATCTTCTTTTTTGATCCAGTAATCAATCAACTCACTTGCTTCTCTACTTCTTACCACCATCTGCATTTCTACCTGCATACTAAGATACGGCAGCATTATAAGCAATATTATTGAAGCTATCACTATTAAAGTAATATGCCATGTTTTTAATTTCTTTTTCTTTTCCATATTTCAATCATACTCCTCTATAATAATTTTTTATAGATTTTATTTGCTTCACTTATAGTTACTCTATTTTCACCTCCTGACCATAATATATTTTGTTCTCCTGCTCATTCCCACTAACTATCATCACATTATCATATCCCTATTATCTTCATCATTAATTATAACTGCTTCACCAAGTTTATATTTATCATATTCTTTTTGAGTAATTAAAAAATTTTGTCTGTTGGTATATTTTGGCATATTATCTTTCCTCCAACATATCATCGAGTTTACTGGAAACAGAACCGCCGCTTGGTTTCATAACTCCATTGATGGGTAGAAATGAAAATCTGAGATACTGATTTATATCGTTATTAATATATACAGCTATACTAAAGCCGCCCATGGGATCCGGTTGAATAGAATCATAGTCTATTTCATAACTTTTTATAATGCCTTCATCAGTAAATGCTTTCGGATCTTTCTGTCGTATTTTTTGTTCTATAAATTCTTTTGTTGAGGAGCTACTTGCAAAATTATTTATTTCTTGCTTTCTATTATGTTCTGTAACTATAAAACTCAATATAGGCACTCCTATCAATAATGCTATTATAATTAAAAAAATATATCTTTTCTTCATTCGTATTTCCTCATTTGTTGAAACTGTGTCCTGTAATTTATTGCATAAGTATGTTAAATTACCTGTTGCCTAAAGTGGTTGAATAATTCAAATGTTAAATGTACTGTACTCTTGAAATGACTTTACCTAAAACAAATAGTACGGCACAAATCTTAGCGACAATAAAAGTATTACTCCTCAAAAAGCGGACTTCTTTCTATAGTGACCTTACCTATATTTTCTTTGCTGAATTTTACTTCGGCATTATGTTTAACAATTAAAGCTATACCTAAAAGAAATATAGCTGATAAGGCGAATGTAATGAGTGTTTTTTTCATTTATGGCTTCTCCTCGGATATATAATCAGTTAAATCATTGTTGTGATTTTCTAAATTTTCAATAAATTTATAACCTACAGGATTTAAGTTTTGAGTTCATCTATAGGTTCCGGTTTATTATAGTTATATACTTTTAATATATTCTAATCCATTATTTTTAATGAATTTCAGGGCATATAATTGTAAACTCTCCTGAAGTATGATTCCTTTTAATGTCATCATATACTACTTTTGAAATAAGTAAGTTAAACAGGTAGCTTTTCCTATTTTTCGATAAACCGGGAAATTTAGTATCAATTCATTTTTTTACTTTTACTATTATATGAGCTGTTTCAATATTAAATCCATATTGTTTTGGCAAATTTTATTTAAAGTGTTTTTATCAATAATTATTATAGCTTCACCATCTGTATAATCAATATTATCAAGTATATACTGTTGTTTTATAATTTGAAATTTTTCACTATCAGTATAAAAAAAATCTACTCATATTGACTAATCCTCCAAATATCAGCAAGTTTTGGATGCAAAGTGTAAGATTCTATAACTGATTTTCCATCCTCATTACTACCTAATATAATTCTTATATATAAATCTTTATCATTATTTATATATAGCATAAACATAATTCCCCCAATGGGGTTTGCGGATATGGTTTTAGAATCGATTTCATAGCTTTTTATAGCGCTGTTATCAGTGAAGGCATCAGGGTCATGTTGCTTTATTAAATCTTCAATTAATTCTTTTGTTTCATCACTATATACAATATATGTCATAGTTTGCTTCATTTCAGTTTTTTTAGCTACGCCATTTAACATAGAAACGCCTATCAGTAAAAATATTATTATCAGCATCGTTACAATTATCTGTTTTTTTGTCATTTTATTTACCCCTTGCAGTTATATTATTTACCTACATATTTACAACACAGAGGGCTTGTGGACTTTTTACAATCCTTTTTATTGTAAACCTGTAGTTTAATTTTATAAACTCTTTACTGTTTAAGTCCTAACCGTTAAGTCCGAAATTACTAAACAGTGCTTTATAATGCTACAGCATAGCTGTCAGTATTTTTTATAACAAGCTGTAACATTATAAGCTGAAGTTATTTGGATTTTTTAAATTAGTGGTATCCGTATCATTCGGTATAGTATGCTTCTCTTAATATATCGTCAAAGTTCATCCATGGTTGGTATGGTAAATGTTACAGAAGAGAAATCATGTATACTGGGATTAGAAAAGTCCTGTCCAAGTAATGGGGGTTTACTGATATACATACTTGCTTTTAATATCTCGTTTTGTATATATTCTAAACTCTTGTTTTTGGTAAATTCATCAGCTCTGTTTAATACTTCATTTTCTATAACAGTAATTTTATTGTCTGTATTTTTATCATCAATATATACTTCATAATTAACATCGTATTCTTCATACACTTCTTTGGCAATCAAAATATTTTGCTTATCTGTGTACTTTCCCATACTATTGTTCCTCCAACATATCACTGAGTTTACCGGAAATACTGCCGCCTCCTATATCAAGATATCCTCCATATTTGTCAAATAAAAATCTCATGTATAGCTCTTTATCATTATTCATATATGTAGTTACAGTAAAACCGCCCATAGGGTTATGTTCAACAGAGTTGTAGTCGATTTCATAGCTCTTTATTATTCCTTCATCTGTAAAAGCTTTTGGATCTTCCCTTCTTATCTTTTTTTCAATTAGCTCTTTAGCTCTGTAACTTCTTGCGGTATATTGCATTTCCTGTTTCATCCCCCAAAAACGAAGTAAGGGCAAACCTATTAACAATGTTACTACAATTAAAAAACATATCTCTTCTTCATAATGACTCCTTGGTAGTCTTTTGGTCTTAGCAAAACTTTAATACAAAAGGATAGTGTGTTACATATACATCCTGTTATGTCGATTACATACATCATATAATGTAATTATTAAAATATCATATTGAAATTGTAGTATACTTACAAAATATTATCAATAAAAAATATAAATACAACAATGTATATGAATATAAAATAAATTTATATTATTAATGAAACAATCAAATATTATTTATTGTGCCAAATTTAGGTGTTATAATGTAATATGTGCAGTAATATTTTGAGTTCATAAGATGCGAAAGTGTTACGGACAGATAAATAACAGGAGAAATCCATATGAAAAGATTAATTACCTTAGTATTTACAGTACTGTTTTTATCAGGTTGTATAAACCAACAATACACAGATAAATATAGGTTTAATGAATTTCTTATTCAGTACAAAAACAATAATAATTCTACAATAGGAGTTCTTGGTGTAGTGTACAACGATAGAATCTACTACTTTTCAGATGAAATGGGGCAAAGTGGAATTTACAGCATGAAAACTGACGGTTCGGATATTCGTTTTGAAGTCGAAGCAAAAGATATACAGAAATTACAGCTAAGAGAAGGTAAACTATACTATCTTTATTATGAAGGAATTAGTTACGGGAAAAGTAATGAAAGATGGGGAAATAAAAGTTACTCGCTGAAAAGTAAGGATTTAATAACTGATGAGATAACGGAATATAAAGATATAGAAAGTAAAATAAAAAGTGTAATGGAAAAATATCAGGAAAATGTTTATAGAGGGCTATGGGATTTTTATTATTTGGGGGATGATGAATTTATAGTTGGTTGTTTAGATCCTCAGGTGCCGACAATGCAATTTATATTAGTGAATAATAAAATAACAACAGATGGAACTGTTTTTGATCTGAACAAAGCGGAAAGGATCAGTTTAGAAAATGTAAACCTTTTTGAATTGCATAAAGCAGGTGCGGATGATTATTTTGTGTCAGATGCAGGAACAAATACATACAATGGAATCAGTGTGGGCAGATTTTCGGTTTATAACAGTATTATAGATAGCGGCTTTACTGTAAGAGACAGTGTGATAAAAGGCGTGGGATCTATGGATATTTGCTTTAAAGAAAATAATAATTTAATTATGCGGGCTGAAAATTGCATTGCAAGCTACGATCTAGACAAAAAAGAAATAACTAAAACCTGCTACATAGATAAGGCGGAAAAGTTAATGCTTTTTGATAAGAAATATATTCTTGCTAAATTTAAGAACAGAGAAGAAATTTATAGGTTTGATAAAGAAGATTTTAGTGTACAGAAAGTTCTTACCAACAAAAAGGGCTATATAATAGATATAAATGATGATGGTTATATCGTAATGGATAAAAAGTATCTATATAAAAGGAATTTATCAGGTAAGGAGCTTTGGAAGGTAAAACTCGAAAAGAATTATATAAAAGATGAGGTTAAAGTAGAGGTTGCCGGAGATTGGCTCTTTATAAAATCATTTGACTTAAAAAGTGAACAATCTCATTTGGAAGAAAAGATTGATTTAAAAAACGGAAAGAAAATAAAAAAGTAGGCATATAAATAATAGGTAATAACCATTACCCTGCAAAAAGGTGATGATAATGAATTTTTTGGAATACAAAAAGATAAGAGGTGCATAGATGTATAGTTTTTATTTGAATAATAGGCGTGAAAAAGGATTTGCCTATATTGAGCATTTAGAAGAAAAGGTATTATATAAGCTTTATCAAAAAAAGGATATAGCTTTTGTAAAGCAGTTATGGAACAGGTATTATGAAGATTATACCTTTGAAATAGAAGAGCTTGAAGCTGCCCAAAGAGATATGATGAAGTATTTGAGTGTAGAAAATTGGGATATCGGTAATGAAGAAGAGAAAGAGCAGATGCATTTAATGTATAAGCTTATTGCTATAATATCCTATGCTCTTTTTCATAAAGAGTGTCTGCTGGGAAGCGGAGATTAATCTTATATATTGGAAATAGTCCCTAAGGTATAAATTTGTCGAAACTTGATTAACAGTACTTCGAGTATAAATGAAAGAGGGAGTATTTTTGATTATTGTTTGTGTTGCCGCCAAATTATTATAAATATTTGGAACCGCTTTTTGAAGAGGAACAAGTATATACGAATAAAGTATGTAGTGCCATATAGACGGGAGGTGGCTTAGTGAAAGAGGAATGTTTGATCTGCAAGGCTTTGCTTGAATATCTTGAGTCGGATATAGTCATGGAGTGTGAGCTTTGCCATAAAAAAGAAAATAGCAAGACGAGGTGTGTTAACAATCACTATGTATGTAATGATTGCCATACTCAGGGACTTGACAGTATCATCGGCTTATGCATGAGAGAAGAATCAAAGAACCCGATTGAAATAATAGAAAAAATCATGTCAATGCCATTTTGCCATATGCATGGTCCGGAGCATCATGTTATGGTTGGTTCTGCACTCCTTACAGCATATAAGAATGCAGGTGGAGATATTGACCTTCACAGTGCATTAATTGAGATGATGAATCGTGGCAAATGTGTTCCGGGCGGTGTGTGCGGATTCTGGGGAGCTTGCGGAGCAGGAATAAGCTCAGGAATATTTATTTCGATTATTTCAAAGTCCACACCGCTGACTAACGAGCCATTTTCATTGTCACACAAGATGACTTCTAAGTCACTTGGAAAGATTGGTGAGATTGGAGGACCACGCTGTTGTAAAAGAGATTCGTTTTTGTCAATACTATCTGCCGTAGATTTTGTTAAAGAATATTTCTCTGTTGAGATGGAAAAAACTGAAACAGTGTGCCGTTTCCATGAACAAAACAATCAGTGTATCAAAAACAGATGCCCATTTTTCAAGACAAACAATGATTGACCGGTGGGTTGACAGCATAAACTATTATAATAGTTTGTGGTTATTAGTTTATAAAAAACTCCGTATAATTCA
>ERZ772921.45-NODE-45-length-71642-cov-8.983628_pt1 | contig 71642 bp, 59 predicted proteins | sample MGYA00512117_ERZ772921 | MGnify/ENA primary metagenome ERZ772921 (study PRJEB29015, sample SAMEA2737944) | human oral metagenome | biome: human oral; feature: human-associated habitat; material: dental | place: China | collected 2150 ...
CAAGAAAAGAAGCAAAAGAAAATCAAGGCCTCTGCCGAGGCCGGGGAAGTTGGCCAGGTACATGATAGATGGAGTGGAGGCCTTGGGCCAAGTTTTCACTCTCCTAACGGTGCGAAGTAGTGGAGCTTATGGCCGGGTAGGAGTCTGGGGTGGATGATGGCAATGAGATCGCTCAGGAGACGGTCTGGATGGAGCGGGATCTCCTCGTAATAGTGCGAATTGTGGGTGTTGCAGCCGTAGATATGTCTACCTGCGAAGGCGTCGAAGCTCGCATAAGGTGTGTATTCGGCTCGGAGCGACGCGTAGGTCATATTTACATCGGCATTATACTGAATAAGCCATAAATCAGCATGTTGCGCACGGTCGATAACGGCCTCAAACGTCAGCGGAGTGCTTCCCGAGCCGGGCAGATCACGAAAAACATAGTCCGCACCCGCATCTTGGTACATGCGAGCCATGTAACTCGCCCCGTTAGGCACATGCCAGGCGGAACCATATTTCTTCCCCACCAAAAGCGTGGGGCGCTTCGAAATAGTGTCCGTCAGCGCGCGCACGCGGAGGTATGCTGCTTCGGTGGAGCGGAAAAGGCTGTCGGCCGTGGCCTCTCTATCGGTCAGGAGTCCGAGGAAACGGATCCATTCGGCCCTTCCCAACGGGTCGGCCTCCATATAATCGGCACATTCGATGATCGGAAGACCGATTTTTTCGGCTGGCCCATAGCCGGCGTTCTGAAATGGCGAGGCGAGGATGGCGTCCGCGCCAATGCGGATCATCCCCTCGATGTCGGGTGAGGTAGCCTCGCCCAAGTCGGCCACTGTACCGTTGCGCAATCCGTTGAGCACGGGCTCGACGTGCACATATTGGGCCTCGCATACGCCCGCGATGCCGTCGGAGGCCCCTAATTCGTTGAGAAGGGCGCAATGGACGGACGTATAGACCACCATACGGCGGAGAGGAGTGCGTACCACGGTGCCCTCAGGCATTCCTTCAGGCAACGCAGCTGCGGAACGCGGCACGAGCAGGTAACGATGCAACAACCGACCCTCGTTCCAAGGATCGCGCAGCTCTACTACGGTAAAATCAGTGTGGCGCGTGATGGTGAGCCCCCTTGCATAGCGCAGGGAGTCCACTGACGCGCCGGCGTCGGAAGCCTGAGGCATAGAAGAGCGCTGCCCCACGTTACAGCTGAACGTGAGGCAGAGCATGAACCATGCAAATAGGCAGAAGAAAGTGCGTATCACAGGTTTTTATGTAACTCTTGGGGACAAGAAGCGGCTTATCCCCAAGAGGGAAGGGACATCAATTGAAAAAGACGGCGTTGTTCGGGTTAATACCTCCGGAGCTGAACTTTTCGATGAGCTTACCATTACGATCGAAGCGGTAGATGTCGCCGTTGGTCTTATAATCAGACGTTCCGATGTAGATGTCTCCGTTGTTGGGGTTCACTTCCATCATGTAGACACTCGTTGAGCCGAGCGCGTCGGGCATATTGTTCAAGAAGTTACTGCTGTTCAACGTGCCGGTGCGGACATCATAGCTGGAGAAGGTGTTGGTCGTCTTGTAAGTCTTCCAATCCGTGTCGCTGTAAACCATATAAATCGTGCCGCGATACTCACAAAAGTTCGTAGCCTTGGCTATGGTCTTGACGGCACCAGTAGAAATGTCAACGAGCTGCACAGGATAGGTGTAGTTGGGATAACTACCGCCGTATCCCTGCACAAAGAATTTGCCTTCGGAGACAAGCACCTTCTCAGGGTTCTGTGCCACGGTGATGTTGTTCGTTACAAGCATGGAATTAGCGTCAATAATGGTCACGGTGGTGCCTTTTCCCATCCCAGAGTTGGCTACGCAGAGATAGCCGTTGGCATAAGCAATGCCTTCAGGGTTTTCGCCCACGTTGGCATAGCCTTCAATGGTCAATGTTTCTGCGTCCACCTTGGCCACCTTGCCACTGTAGAGGGTGACATAGAGCTTCCCGTCGAGGGCAAAGAGGTGTCTCGGCAATCCATCCTCCTTATTGAAGGCGAGTCGCTTCTGCTCCACGCCAGCAGTATTGAGCTTGAGCAGCAGACCCGAGTTGTAGACGGTTACATAGATGAAATCGCCGTGGATAATCATGTCCTGCCCTGTATCACCCAGGCCCTTCTCGTTCTGCATCTTATATACATCAGCGATGAAGCTGCCATCCTTGTTCGGGGCATAGAAGGTAATGCCGGCATTGTTCTGTTTGAACGAGCCTTCGTTGAGAATAAAGACGCGAGAAGCGGGCAACGTGAGTTTGGTGCCGTCATCATTGGGCTTCGGATCGTCGTCTTTGCTACACGCGGTGAATGCCAATGCGATGGCAAGCATGCACCATACACTGAAAAGAGATTGTTTGATTTTCATTTCTGTCTTGTTTTATTGGGGTTAGTACTTCAAAATGTTTAGAGTGTGACCGCCACGGTGGCGCGGAAGCTCCGACCGGGCATGGGGTAGTATTTGATGATGTCGTATTGTGTATCCATCCAATTGACACACTCCGCCTGCACGCGGATGCGACATCCACCGGGGTGATGTATATGAAACGTACGCGAGAGAGCAATCGTATGTTCGGCGTAACCGTTGACGCGATTTTCGGGTAGATTTTGGCTCATGTAGTAACGATCGCCCACGGCCACGACGGTATAAGCCGCATCGATCCAAGGCGTGCGCAGAGCCGCGGAGCCACTCCCCGAATGGAGGGGAGTGTAGGGAATTTGGTCGCGGTAGTTCTTTGCTTCGGGTGAAGTCACATCCGTGGCGCGCTGATAGGTGTAATTGGCCTGAAGATCGACACGCACGCCGTGGGTAAGGGGTACACCGGCCGTGAGAGCGACGTCGAAGCCGAAGATGCGTACCCGTCCGAAGTTGACCATCCGCCACACGTACGTGGAGGGGAAAGCCACGATCTTGTCACGCACTTCATTGTAATATCCATCCCATGTAAGCGTGATTTGGTCGATCAGGCGAGCGGGCGCGGCAGTCCATGTGAGGCCGATGTTGTATTCGTCGGCCAGTTCGGGCCTCAATCCGGTGTTACCTATGCGGAGGTAGTACAGATCGTTGAACGTAGGCACGCGGAAGGTCTTCTTGTAGAGCGCGCGGAGATTAAGGTCAAGATCAGATAGGGGTCGGTAGGTCAGGGAGAAAGAGGGTGTGAATTGACTTCGGTCGGCGGGGCGATCGCCACGCTTGACACGCTCGGTGATCAGCGTAGCCAGGGCCGTTCCGACCATGGTAACACGTCCGAGTCGGTACCGCGCACGCAGGGCCGTGAGGGAAGTGAATCGGATGGGCGCGGGATTGTCGTTTACGTTATTGTTCAGCGTATTGATGGCGCCATCTTGGGCCAGCGAGAGCTTGAATCGGTCCGTGATCTGGCCCATTGCGGCAAGAGAGGCATAATATTCATGTTGGGTGTTGAGATCCGTCTGGCGGCCGCCCTCATATTTCGGATCGATGTCCTCATATTTATTCCAGGAGTAGTTGTATTTACCTTGCGCCTGCACGGTCCATCGATCGTTGGCCTTCCATCGATAATTAGCTTGGGCAAAGAAATTTTCATCCCACAATCGTTCACTATTTCCTGTGCGATAGAGGACGACGCTACCAGGCAATCCACGTTCGGATCGGAAAGCGTAGACTTTGGCGCGAAGCTCACTGCGGTCCGTGGTGCGATAGAGGTTGGCTTCGGAGTGCCAAGAACGAATGTCTGAGTTATACCGTTTTTCTCGGGTACGCTCAGAGCCATTGACTAACGTAAACGGATAGACGCCATCAGCTCGGAGCAGATTAGCGTCGACCGAGAGCGCGGTATGGGCATTCCATCGAGTGGCAAGCCGCAGGTAAGGGTTGACGAAGCCAAAAGATCCAGCTCGGATGTGGGCTTGCAGACTGTGGCGGCGCTTGGATGTGAATTGAGGTACCTCGGTGCGGATGCTGAGCACAGCTGCTGACGCTGACATGCGGGCGGATTGCAGCAGATCCTCCTCTTGACCGACTGAGAGGGTGAGCATGGCCACGTTGTCGAGGGATAAACGACCGATATCTATCTGTCCGGCCTGCGTATTACTCATTGCCACTTGGTCGTAACTGATCGCCGTGTGATGGGCGCCGAGGCTACGCACGGAGACTGTTTTCATGCCGCCAATTCCGCCGTAGTCACGGACGGTGGTTCCTGCAAAACGGCGTACGGCATCGGCCATATTTTGCAATCCAAGGGTACGAATGGCCTCGCCCGTGACTACTTGTACGGGGATAGTGGCTGTCAGTCGCCGTGGCGTAGGTGTAGCGGTGACGGTAACCTCATCGATGCGACGTTCTAAGGTAGTATCGCGCTCCTGAGCCGTGACCACGACAACGGAGGCCCATGCGCAGAGCATGAGTGTCGTAGTCTTACGTATGTAGATAGATCCGATAGACATTTGAATACATATCTGAGCCCTCGTCTTCACCCGAGACCATGAGGGGAGATTGAAATTTGACGTCGGCAGGTCTTCCGGCTCGTTCCTCCTTTTCGTAGGCAGCCTTCCCAGCTCATGCGAGCCAGTGGCAAGCGTGTAGATGGCCAAGGATACAGAACATACGGCTGCGGGTACAGCGCCGGCCTTTCACCGGCTTCCCTTTTACTAACCGAGAAGCGGTTGCCCCACCGGTTAGACCGAAATCGCGGACAAAAATAGAAGCAGCTTCTGAACTTTCGGCGGGAGTAATCGCGTGCGGAAGGACCTCCATCCCCACGCACAGACTACTTTTGCCCGTATAAATGGCAACAAACCGAAAAGATGTTGAGTAAAGCGAAGATCAAACAGGTGCACGCGCTGGAGTTGAAGAAACACCGCGACGAGCAACAGGCTTTCGTGGCCGAGGGAACCAAAACCGTAATCGATCTCATGGGCACTTTTGCCTGCGAATGGGTAGCTGCACGACCGGAATGGTTTGATGCGCACGCCGATCAGCTATCCGACGGCGAACGAATCGAGGCCGATCGTGACGAACTGCATCGTGCCAGCCTATTAAAGTCGCCGCCCGAGGTGATTGCCATCTTCCACCGCCGTGAAGACGATCTCCGTGGCGCCGATCCCACTCAGGAGTGGGTGATTGCCCTCGACGGCGTGCAAGATCCCGGTAACCTCGGCACCGTGATCCGCACCGCCGACTGGTTAGGCTATACGCACCTCGTTTGCAGCCCTGACACGGCCGACGCATTCGGCCCCAAGGCCATCCAATCCGCAATGGGCTCCACGGCACGCATCCACATCCACTACACAGACCTCCCCGCCTTTATCCGCAGCCACTCCGAGGCCATGATATACGGCACCTTTGCCGACGGCACGCCTCTCTACGACCTACCGTCACCCCTCACGGCTGGCTTACTCGTAATGGGCAGCGAAGGACGTGGCATCCGTTCCGAAGTAGCAGCACTCGTCACTCATCGAATCGGTATCCCCCGCTATCCCACCGACCGCTACGGCGCTGAATCGCTCAACGTGGCCGTGGCCACGGCTATCGTCTGCGCTGAGATTCGTCGCCGCGCCCACTGATTCCGACGCACCACCCCTCCTTTCGCCCGAAAAAAAGAGGCGCCCCCATCCTATGGGGACACCTCTCTCGAATTACCTATAACAGCGGCTCCGATCGACAATCCGATCGGGAGCCATTCTCACTTCACGCGCTTGTAGCCATATACAGCCAGTGCGCCCAACTCCTCTTCGATACGAAGCAGCTGATTGTACTTGGCCATGCGGTCGCTACGGCTGAGCGAACCGGTTTTGATCTGTCCACTGTTGGTAGCCACGGCAATGTCAGCGATCGTAGCGTCCTCTGTCTCGCCCGAGCGATGGCTTGTAACGGTCGTGTAACCGTGGCGATGAGCCATTTCAATCGCATCAAGCGTTTCACTCAGCGATCCGATCTGGTTAACCTTGATCAAGATCGAGTTGGCGCAACCTTGCGCGATACCTTTCGAGAGGAACTCAACATTGGTCACGAAAAGATCGTCGCCCACCAACTGGCAACGGTTGCCGATGCGCTCGGTGAGCTTCTTCCAGCCCTCCCAATCGTTCTCGCTCATACCGTCCTCAATCGAGTCGATAGGATATTTGCTGATCAGCTCCTCGAGATAAGCGATTTGCTCGTCTGCCGTACGCTTCTTGCCCTTGGCGCCCTCGAACTTGGTATAATCATAGACGCCGTCCTTGTAAAACTCTGACGAGGCACAGTCCATACCGATACGGATGTCCTTACCCGGTTCGTAGCCAGCCGCTTTAATGGCGGCAAGAATCGAATCGAGGGCGTCCTCGGTGCCATTCAGTGCGGGGGCAAAGCCTCCCTCGTCACCGACGGCGGTGCTCAGTCCGCGGTCATGCAGCACTTTCTTCAGCGCATGGAACACCTCTGCGCCCATCCGCAAACCTTCGCGGAAAGAAGGAGCGCCCACGGGACGGATCATGAACTCTTGGAAAGCGATCGGGGCGTCACTGTGCGAGCCTCCGTTGATGATGTTCATCATCGGCACCGGCATGACATAAGTGTTTGTGCCACCGATGTAGCGATAGAGGGGCAGCTCCAGATAGTTGGCGGCGGCTTTGGCTACGGCTAACGATACGCCGAGGATGGCGTTAGCACCGAGCTTCGACTTAGTCGGTGTACCGTCGAGAGCGAGCATCTTATGATCGATGGCACGCTGTTCGAGTGCAGACATGCCGATCAAGGCGGGAGCGATCACATTGTTGACATTCTCCACGGCCTTGAGCACGCCTTTGCCACCATAGCGCTTCTTGTCTCCATCGCGCAATTCGAGGGCTTCATGCTCACCAGTCGAGGCGCCCGAAGGCACGCTGGCACGTCCAACAAATCCAGATTCTAATCTCACATCCACTTCAACGGTGGGGTTGCCACGCGAGTCCAATACCTCGCGGGCGGTAATCTTTTCTATTTTCATATTGACTTGATTAATGGGTTCTTCAACCGGGGCCAAAGGTCGGAATTTATGCCAACCTGCAAAGGCGGAGCCTGCGTTGAGAGCGGCCTCCAGCGGATAGGAGGATAAAAGCGCGTGTTTGCGCTGTGTCACTTATTCCCGTATTCCCGGCAAGCGACTTGCCACAGAACCGAAAAACGAGATTTACTTACGCAGAGAACTCACGAAAAAAAGGAGGTGCCTCCTTTTTTGGGAAGCACCTCTCTTTTGGGGGCGTTAAGCTCGGCAAGCGGTCTTCTTCTTTGTGCAGAAGCGCTTGCATTGTTCGCAAATGTTGTATCCCAACAGTGCACCGAGGATGAAATCCTCTTCAGGCGTAAGCGTATTCAGTGGTCGGGAGACGAAACTTCGGATCGTTTCGATGCATTCCGGTTGTCCGAAGTAGATATTGATGTTGTTCTTTCCCGCGCGCTGAATGAGGTAGGGGATACGCTGCTTGTCCAATCGCTCACAGGCGTGGGACACATATTGCTCGTTCAACGTGTAAAGGATCAGGTTTCGAACGCCTTTCTTGTACTCATAGATGTGATTGTACAAGACTTTGATCTCGGCCGATCCCACTATCTGCTTCGTCTCGGCGACCATGACGCTATCTCATTAAAGCGATGCTACCCAGTTGCTGATGCGCTCGTCGGTCTTGTCCGACTCGTTCACTTCGTCGATCGGGAGACCAACGAACTGTCCGTCAACAACGGCGTCAGAGCCGTCGAAGGTGTAGTCCGACGGATCTACGCTGCCTACGAACGTGGCGCCCGAATCCTTCAGGTCGTTGTAGATCGTTCCCAGCGCGCTGCAGAAGGTGTCAGAGTAAGAGGATGAATCGCCGCAGCCAAAGAGGGCAATCTTCTTGCCGGCCAAGTCGGCACCCTTGAGGGTCTCAATGCCGTCGTACCAGTCGTCCTGCAGGTCGCCACTGCCCCAAGTGGAGCTACCCAGCAGCAGGGTGTCGTAGCCGGCTACGGTGTCGGCGGTAACTTTAGAGATCTCGTAAATGTCTCCTTGAGCGATATTCAATTTCGAGGCGATGCGGCCTGCGATGTCTTCGGTCGTACCCGTGGTCGAACCGTAAATGATGGCTGTCTTTCCCATTTCTTTCTTGTATTAAAAAATTTGCGGGGGCAAAAGTAAGAGCGGGCTGAGGCGAGGGCAATCCCTAATACTATGGATAAAAAGAAGGCATGAGTCCCCATTAGTTGGGAATTTCCGACGGGTTTACAGGGTGATACGGACGATGCCGCCGAAGGGTGTGAGCTGGCGGAGTGCCTCAGCGGGAGGAAGCTGGCCGGCGTGTACACGAGCGCACATCAGCACACCGCCGTGGGCAAAGAGGGCTACTCGGCTGTGACCCGTCTCCCGTAGCTCGTCAAGAAAGGCGGAGATGCGACGCTGCATGTCGGGGTAGGATTCGCCCCCGGTGGGCGCCACGTGCAGGTAGTCGTCGTACCACTCCTGAATGCGGGGGTCGGTGATGGCGTCAAAGAGCTGCATTTCCCACGCGCCCATATTCATCTCCTTCAGCCGGTCGTCGCGGAGGGCGTCTGGATAGCCGCAATAGGCGGCCAAGCGTGTGCAACGGCTGAGCGGACTGGTGTAGACTGCATCAAAAGTGTAGGCGTCGAGCTGTTGCTTAACGCGGGCGGCCTCCTCGGGGAAAGTCGGGCGGAGGGCTACGTCGGTATGGCCGTAGCAGGTGCCTGACGGCACATCCACAGAGGTGTGGCGAATCAGAAAAACATCCATACGATATTCAGCGTGAAAAGGAAAGAGAGTTCGCAGAGTAGGAAGGTGGCGCCGCAACAGTCGCCCGTGTAACCGCCGAGGCGATGTCGCATGTACCACACGAGCAACAGCATGGTGCCAACCGAGGTGGCAGCGGCCACCCAGAGTCCGCCGATGAGGAACTCGAAGCCTTCCCAGAAAAGCCACGCTGAGCCGGCCATCAGTGGCACAAAGGCGAAAAGCAGCCCGGCAGTGAGAGAGGCGGTAGACATGGGATCGTAGACGGCTCGGATCTTACACTCATCCTCACGACGCACGTAAGGCAGGAGGTTGATCACCTGCGAGGCGCACCATTTGGCCCAGATGTCGCCCAAAAGGAGGATAAAGAAGAGGTACCCCTCCATGTAGTCGGCCAGGATCGTGGCCGTGCAGAGCCAGAGAGCGACGTAGACAATGAGGCTCAGTACGCCATAAGTGCCGATGTGAGAGTCTTTCATAATGGCCAGCGTACGCTCACGGGTGCGACCGCCGCCGAAGCCGTCGATGAAGTCAGCCAGACCGTCCTCGTGCAGGGCGCCGGTGAGGAGCAGACGTGCGGCCAAGGCGCAGATCAGGCCGAAGATGAAGGGCAGGTCGGCGGTGGCGATCAGCCAAAAGACGCCAGCCATCACGCCGCCGGTGATCCACCCGGCAAGGGGCCAGTAGGCGACGAGCCGCTTGAAACTGTCGGCGGGCACGCGATGTATCCGCCACCACGGCAGCCGCGTGAAGAACGTCAGCGCCGCAAACATGTCATCTATCATAATCTAAAAGCTAAAAACGAACAACGAACAATAGGCAACTCTCCGACTGCATGGGAGATGGCGTCAGAAGCTCTTTTGAATTTATTTCGGAGGATATTCAGGGGATATTTCCGGGGATTTTGTTTCATCTTTTAAGGAGCATAGCAAGCTATGTGACGAAAAAGATGGGACAAAAGGGCGGAAATAGGCCTGAATAAACCCGAAATAGAAATGGGGAAGATTCGCCAAAACGGCACCTTAAAACAATCACTCAATAAATTCAAAACAGCTTCTTAGTCCCACCGGCTGCGGGTGGAGAGGGAGAACTTGCCGCCGCCGGTGAAGAAGAGTCCAAGCGCGCCAAAGAGGTAAAGGCCGGGCAACTCGGGCGCCCAACCGCCGTGGGGCGTGAGGCTGAAGAGGCTGTCGGCGTAGGCCAAGAAGAGCACAAAGAGGCCTGTGCCAATCATAACGAGCGCGCCGAGGCGGGTGCGGTAGCCGAGGGCCACCATGAGCGGGGCGAGGATCTCGCCCAGGTAGACGCCGTAGCCCAGGACGGTGGGCAGACCGCGTTCCGTAAGCAGCGACACGATGTAGCCGAAGGCCTCGGCGTTGGCCAGCTTGCTGATCCCGTGTGGCAACATGAGCAGACCCACGGAGAGGCGGATGATCAGTAATCCTAAATCTCGATTCTTCATATTTAGTAAGGGGGGGTAGTTGTGCGGATTTACCGCAAGGGATGTGTATAGAGGTTCTTACTTGAAATACTTCGTGACGCGCCCGCCTTCGAAGGTGTCCATCTCGTTGATCATGCGGACGGCGGAGTCGACAATCGGATAGGCGCAGATGGCACCGGTGCCCTCGCCGAGCCGCATGCCAAGGTTGAGCAGGGGGCGCGCGTGGAGGGCGTCAAGGACGAGCTGATGGCCCGACTCGCCGCCGCAATGGCCGAAGATGGCGTATGCCATCACGTCTGGGCAGAGCGCACGGGCCGCCAGCATGCAGTTGGTGAGGATGAATCCGTCGACAAGGATGAGCATACCCAGTTCGGCTGCTTGCAGGATCGCCCCGACGGCGGCCACCATCTCGTAGCCCCCAAAATGGCGCATGACGCTCCGTGGATCCGTCCGATCGCCGGTGTAATGGTCCAAAGCGCGGCTGAGGACACTGAGCTTGCGGCGCACGCCCTCGTCCGAGAGACCCGATCCGGCGCCCACGCAGCGCTCCAGGGGAATATCCGCAAGGCAGGCCATCCATATCGACGACGCGGAGGTATTGCCGATGCCCATCTCGCCCAAGCTGACAACGTTGCAACCCGCCTCGTGGACAGTGCGGACGGCTTCGGCGCCATGCGCTATACAAGCGTCCATTTCGTCGGTCGTCATGGCGGGCTCGTGGAGGAAGTTGCGTGTGCCGCGGCCCACCTTCCGGGGGATGATGGGGAGTTCGGGCGGAAAATCATAGTCCACGCCGACGTCGATGATGCGAAGTGTGAAGCCGTGTTGGCGGCAGAGATAATTGACGCCGCCTCCGGTCGAGGTGGCGAAGTGGATGCACTGCTGCCACGTCACTTCGCGCGGCGAGAAGCTGACGCCCTCGGCCGTGATGCCGTGGTCGGCAGCGAAAATGAGGTTGTGCGGATGGCTGAGCGAGGGGCTGAGGGTTTGCTGCACGAGGCCCGCTTGCAGGGCCAGCTCCTCGAGCCGCCCAAGCGCTCCCTTGGGCTTGGTCAGGTTGTCGATCTTTTGTTGAAGCGCCGGGCGGATCGCATCGTCCGGCTTTCGGATGTCGAAAGGATGCATATATATAAATGTGTAGTGTCGGGGGGATTATTTCACCTTCACGGGGATGCCGCTGACCATGAGGACAACCTCGTCGGCCCGCTCGGCGATGTATTGGTTCATCCAGCCTTGCAGATCGGTGAAGCGGCGTTGGATCTTGTTTTCTGACACGCCGCCAAGGCCGATCTCATTGGTGACGAAGAGGAAGGTGGCGTCTTGTGCCGTGAGCCGGTCGAACTCCTCGCGAGCGGCGGCGAGGGCGGCCTGGACGTCAGAATCGAGATCGAAAAAGAAGTTGGTGCACCAAAGCGTGACGCAGTCCACAACGACGACACGCCCCGCGACGTCGTGCCCACTGAGCGCCTTCTCCTCTTCGATATTCGTCCACTGTGGCCCGCGCGAGGCCTGATGTCGCTCCACCCGCCGGCGGAACTCATCGTCCCACACGCGCGCCGTGGCCATATAAACAGGACGAGCGGACAGCGATAGCGCCACCCGCTCTGCGTAACTGCTTTTCCCGGACCGTTGTCCGCCTGTGATCAATGTAATATGTGTCATCTCGCGGGCAAAAGTAGGCCTTTTGGGCGGCTGTGGGCGTTGGCACGCGGGGGCGTCTGCGGCCGCCGGCGAAGTTGGACGAGGGCCTCCTGTGAGGCCTCATCCTTCCCGCCGCGGGAGGCCACAGGCGAAGATTTCCCTCTTCCCGCGGCGGGAAGCGTTTTTCGGCAAAAAAGGCCCCATTTCCCGTGGCGGGAAACCGATCTCCAGCAAATTTTACCGCCTTCCCGCCGCACGAAACCGTTTTTCGAGCGATTTTTCCCCTTTCCCGCCGCGGGAAACCGTTTTTCTGAGAATTTTTTCCATTTCCCGCCGCGGGAAGGCGTTTTTCGGAGATTTTTCCCCATTTCCCGCCGCGGGAAGGCGTTTTTCGAAAGTTTTGATCGGTTTCCCGCCGCGGGAAGGCGTTTTTGAAGGTCAGCGATCGGTTTCGCGTCTCATTTTCGCGTTTCAGCAATCCCGAGATCGGTTTCGTGTCTCATTTTCGCGATACAGAAATCCGGCGATCGGTTTCGTGCCGTAAGATGACGTTTACGGCTACCCGCAACCCCCAAAAAAATCCCCCGAGCGGCGGACTTGCGGTCCGTACCCGGGGGATGTTTCGTGAGGGGCGACGGGGGGGATTTACAGATTGTCCACCTTCATTCGCTTGAGGAAGGCGACCGTCTTGTGAATCTCTTTGTACATCACCACATCGTCGCCGATGAAGGGCACCTCCTTGCGATAGTCGTGCAGCACTTGCTCCAGTACGGGCGACGTCTTCAGCGGTCGGCGGAACTCGATGCCCTGCGCGGCGTTCATCAACTCGATGGCCAGGATCAGCTCCAGGTTGTTCATCACCTTATAGAGCTTCGTGGCGGCGTTGGCGCCCATGCTGACGTGGTCCTCCTGCCCGTTCGACGAGACGATGGAGTCGCTCGAAGCCGAGAAGCAGTACATCTTGTTCTGGTTCACCATCGACGCCGCAGCGTATTGCGGGATCATGAAGCCAGAGTTCAGACCCGGGTTGGCCACGAGGAACTCGGGCAGCCCGCGCAAGCCCATGATGAGCTGCGCCACGCGCCGTTCGGAGATGTTGCCCAGCTCGGCCAGCCCGATGGCAAGGAAGTCGTAGGCTACGGCCAGCGGTTGCCCGTGGAAGTTGCCACCGGAGATGATCATGTCCTCGTCTGGGAAGATGGTCGGATTGTCCGTCACGGAGTTGATCTCGGTCAGGAGCACAGAGGCGACATAGCGGATCGTGTCCTTCGTGGCGCCGTGCACTTGCGGCACACAGCGGAACGAGTACGGATCCTGCACATGCTTCTTGGGCTGGGCGATGATCTCGCTGCCCTCGAGCAGACGGCGGAAAGCCTCGCCCGTCTCGATCTGGCCCTTGTGTGGGCGGATGCGGTGCAGGCAGTCCATGAAGGGCTCGATGCGGCCGTCGAAGGCCTCGAGCGAAAGGGCGGCGATGAGGTCGGCCTTCTTCGAGAGGCGGAAGGCGCGCAGGAGGGCGAAGACGCCGTTGGCGCTCATGAACTGTGTGCCGTTGAGCAGGGCCAAGCCCTCTTTGCTCATCAGCTTAACAGGCGACCAGCCGAACTCGTCGAGCACGCTGATGGCCTCGCACTTCTTGCCTTTATAATAAACGTCGCCGACGCCGATGAGCGGCAGGAAGAGGTTGGCCAGCGGGGCCAAGTCGCCCGAGGCACCCAGCGAGCCGCGGTCGTAGACGATAGGCATGACGTCGTTATTGAAGAAGTCGAGGATACGCTGCACGGTGATTACCTGCACACCGCTGTGCCCTAACGACAGGGCGTGGGCCTTGAGCAGCATCATCAGCTTGACTACGACAGGCTGAATCTCCTCGCCTACACTGCAAGCGTGACTCTTGATCAGGTTTTCCTGAAGGGCACCCAGCTCATCGAGCGAGATGTTCTTGTTGCAGAGCGACCCGAAGCCGGTGGTGATACCGTAGAGTGGGTCGGGCGAAGAGGCGATCTTGGCGTCTAAGTAGTCGCGGCATTTCTGGATGCGTTCACGCGCCTCGGGGGCCAGCTCCAGCTTCAGATTCTCGTTGATGATGCGTTCGATGATCTCGAACGTCAGCTCGCCGGAGCCGATCTGATATACATTCTTCACGACCGTCTGCTGCTTAGTTGAACGCATGGGCTTTGACATACTCCAGCAGCTTGTGTTCGGCCTCCACGGCGACAGCCTCCAGGCGGTCGGCCTCTTCCGTCATCGTTTTGACGAAAGCCTCATCCGTGATCGAGGTGAGGTTGATACGGACGTTCAGCAGGGCACCGATGACAGCCGTGCGGGCACACATCATGGCCACTGTGGCGTCGGTCACGGCATTGCTATTGCCACGACGCGCGGCGGCGTCGATCATCGGCAACAACGCGCTGGCCGTGCGGGCTACCTCCATCGGCACCTCGGCGGCATACTTCGTCTCGCGCTGGATGGCCTCCTTGCGCACGGCCTTCTCTTCGTCGGTCTCTTTGGGCAACTTGAAGGCGGCAAAGACGCGGTCGTACGCCTCGGCGTCACGATCTACGTCGGCCAACAGCTTTGCCGATTGCTCGGTCATACGGGCAGAGATCTGCTCCATCTCGTCGTTCACCTCGGCGTATTTCTTACGGCCTACGGTGAGGTTGGCTACCATGGCCGCCAGCGATGCCGCCAGCGAACCGTTCAATGCGGAAACGCTTCCGCCTCCCGGCACGGGATCGTTGCCGGTCACTTTGTCAATAAATTCCTTTACGGATAAACTCTTGAGTTCCATATGAACTAAAATCTAAAAACTAAAATCTAAAAATGACGGGGACAATCTTATTGCTGCATGTTTCTCTTCGCAGTCTTCACGGTTGACACCAACATTGCCAAAAGCTCTCGACAATCTCCCATTATGGATGCGGCCATGCGTTTGTTTATATAGCCAGTATCCAAAAGCAGCGACAGCCAATACATTGTCTCGTTCGCCTCCTTCAGAGAGATTCTCATCTTATGGATGAAATCCAACCGGCTCTCACTGAACTCAGCCTCCCGAATGGAAGCCCCGATGGCTGTACCGCTTCTTTTTACCTGATTGCTCAAGACAAACTCTCTCTTTTCACGTTCGAGATACTGGACAAGTCGGATAATCCTGATTGCAAAGGCATAACTCTTCGATTGCAAGACATTGTCCCTCATCTTTTATTCTTTCTCGTTAATTCACTTCTTGAATAGATCTAAAGGCTAAAAACCTAATCGTCCTCCGGCTGAGCGGGCTGACATTCTCGGCCTCTCCTGCCGGCAGGACTTTTAGTTTTTAGCTTTTAGTTTCCCCGTTCTTTACGACTACCTCTCCCTGCTTGATCACCGTGTCGACGATGTTCATACCCACGTGATAGGGCAGGAACTTGTACGACGGGAATTGCAGCAGCACGAGGTCGCCTTGCTTGCCGACGTCGATCGAACCGATGCGGTCAGCACGGTCGATAGCCGCGGCGCTGTTGATGGTGAAGGCTGTAACGGCCTCCTCGGGCGATAGCTTCATATAAATACAAGCCAGCGCGAACAGCAGCGGAACGGACGCGGAGAAGGAGCTGCCCGGATTGAGGTCCGTGGCCAGTGCCACCATACAACCGGCGTCAATCATCTCCCGACCGCGAGCGAATGTCTCCCGAAGCGAGAAGGCCGTAAGCGGCAGCAAGGTGGCCACTACGCCTGCGTCGGCCATCGCGCGGATGCCCGCGTCGGAGGCTTGCAGCAGGTGGTCGGCAGAGATGCAATGCAGCTCGCCAGCCAGTTCGGCGCCGCCAAACTGCACGATCTCGTCGGCATGGATCTTCAGCTTGAAGCCCTGCTCGCGAGCGGCCTGCAGGTAACGCCGCGATTGCTCGATGGTGAAGACGTCCTTCTCGCAGAAGATGTCGGCAAACTCGGCCAACCCTTCCTTGGCAACCAGCGGGAACATCTCGCGGATGTTGAAATCGATGAACGCGTCCTCGCGCCCCTTCCATTCGGCCGGTGTGGCGTGGGCGCCCATGAAGGTGGGGACGACGTCGGCGGGGTGCGCCTCGTTCAGCCGACGCATGACGCGCAGCTGCTTCATCTCCGTATCGCGATCAAGGCCGTAGCCGCTCTTGCCCTCCACGGTGGTGATGCCGAGGCGCAGCATGGCGTCGAGTCGGCGACGCCCAACCTCGAACAGCTCGTCCTCCGATGCCTCACGCGTGGCTCGCGTGGTGTTGACAATGCCGCCGCCGCGGTTCATGATCTCCATATAGCTGTCGCCGCGCATACGCCACGAGAACTCCTCCTCGCGGTATCCGCCGAAGACGAAGTGCGTGTGCGGATCGACGAAGCCAGGCAGCAAGGCCTTGCCCGTGGCGTCGATGACGGTGTAGCCCGCTTCGTCCACAGGCAACGGTTCGCCCGCGCGAAGCACGTGCGAGATGCGGCCGTCAGTCACGACCACCGTCCCGCCTTCTATCACATGCAGGTCGTTCATCTCGCGCCCCCGCTTACCCGCGAAGCCGCTGCACGTCACCACCTGCGATGCGTTCTTAATAATCAGGTTCTTCATTTGATCTTCTTGAATGTATGTACTGTTTGTCCCTCCACGAAGGGCGCGAAGGCTCCGATCCGAAACGACCGCCCGTTGGCGCTCATCTTGAAATAGCAGGGGATGGCTCTCGAGTTGCTCGACAGCGTGGGATGGAGGTACATGCTGTCCCCTTTCACTTCAAACTGGTAGATGTCGCTTCCATATTTAGGGAGCGTCAGCCCGTTTCTCACCTCCGTTCCTCTTTTCAGAACAAACGCAGCCTCACCACTCATCGTGGGGAATTCGTCGAAATCAATCGTGTCGGTTCCGGTCGTTTCGTGCACCCAGACGCCGGTCAGTCGGCCGTCAGAAGGCGTCGGATCCGTCTTTCCGCAAGCCGCCGCGAGCAGTAGCAGTGGGAGGATCATCCCCGTCATAAACTGCTTCATATCTGTCAAGTTTTAAGTGTGAAATCTATCGGTGAAAAGCTCGGAGAGGTAGGGCTCCGACGGTCGTCGAAGGGATAAACCCTCAGGGTTCAGAGCTCCGACGGTCGTCGAAGGGGTAAACTCTCAGGGTTCAGAGCTCCGACGGTCGTCGAAGGGGTAAACCCTCAGGGTTCAGAGCTCCGACGGTCGTCGAAGGGAAAAACCCTCAGGGTTCAGAGCTCCGACGGTCGTCGAAGACTTGCCCTTGATACGCTTGTACCCTTCAAAAACAGCCGCTTCGGGAGGGACAATGATTTACTCCATGATGCGCGACTCGAGTACCTGATCCATCGAGAAGTTTTCGATTCCGAGGTAATACTCCGCGCAGTCGATGAGCGCCTTCATGGGCACGAGGCCGATCACTTCGGCACCGACCACGCTCACGCCGTAGCGCTGAGCCTCCATGCGCACCATCTCGTGGGCACGGTAGACGGCCGTCCGCGTGAAGTCGGTCAGGTTCATCGACACCTGCACGATGCCGCGGTCTTTCAGCTCCACGCCCATGGCCTTGCAGAAGCGCAGGCCGCCGCCGAGGAAGCGCACCTTCTTGGCGATAGCGTCGGCGATGGAGAGGTCGGCCGTGTTGAGGTTCACGTTGTAAGCCACGAGCGGCATGCGTGCGCCGATGGCCACGGTGCCGGCCGTCGGGTGACGCTCAGCGGGGCCGAAGTCGGGCTTCCACTCGGGCTGCTTGATCTTCTCGGCCATGCCTTCGAACTCGCCTTTGCGAATGGCAGCGAGGTTCTCGCGGTACGGTGCGATGGCCGACTTCTCATACAGGAAGACGGGCACGCCGTAGCGCTCAGCCACCTGTGCGGCCACTTCTTTGGAGAGGGCAACGGCCTCTTCGGTCGTCGTGTTCTTGATCGGAATGAACGGCACCACGTCGACAGCGCCCATGCGCGGGTGCTGCCCCGAGTGCTTGTTCAGGTCGATCAGCTGGACGGCCTTACCAATAGCCTCGAGCACCGCGTCACGTAGCGGCTTCGGCTCTCCGACTACGGTCACGACAAGGCGGTTATGATCCTCATCATTGCTGTAGTCCAGCAGTTTCACATTGTCCTTACCGCGGAAGCAATCCACGATTTTCTCGATTTTCTCTTTGTCGCGTCCCTCGCTAAAGTTGGGGACGCACTCCATGATTTTGTTCATTTCAAATGGGTGTATAATTAAATGTGCGTATCTGATTCTTGAGGGTGAATGTTCATCTACTCAATGTGTCTCTAACCATGTTTTCACTTCCTTCTCAAGCTCCGGCAAGTATTTGATCACAATCAACCAAAGAATTTCCGCGGAAACGCTGTCGTATCCGTGGATGATTCGATTTCTAGTGTCCACAATCTTGCGTGCATCCTTTATCGGAAATGTGGGATCGGATTTTAATATCCGACTCATGGCTTCACCGATGATCTCAATATTGCGCTCAACAGCCTTTCGTGTCTTCAAGTCTCTTTGGAACTCGAAGAAATTCCGTTCCTGCGGGAGAAAGCTGTCGATTTCGGTTATAGCAAGCTCGATGTCAGTTAAACAGACTCTTATATCAAATGGCTTATTGCTTGGCATAGATCAGCTGCTTTGATTCATCGATATGTTTTCTCATCTGCGCGTTGCGGAGCGCCTTGTTTTCGAGCAGATCGACAGGCCGACCGAAGAGGTCGGAGAGGCCAAACTTCAGATTGAAATAATTGTCGGCATACTCCAGCGGCGATTCGTCAGCGATGTCCACGATCAAATCCACATCGCTTTCGTCGTTGAAGCGATCGGTGAGCACCGAGCCGAAGGCAAACAACCGCTCGACGCTGTATCGGCGGCATAGGTCGGCTATCTGTGCGTTGTATTGGCTGAGGAAATTCATGCGGGGGAATTATTTGCTGCGCAAACGTTTGTAATACTCCCAAATCTTGGGCAGATCCTTCTTGTATTGCACCGGATCCCAGTGGGCGTTCATCGACTCGACGTATTCGGCAAGCGGCTCCATGCCCATTGCTGCGCGACGTTCGTCCACATGGTCCACGTCCTCGATCGGGATCACGAAGAAGAACGTACCACCATCATCCGTTTTCGCGCGATACGTCTGCGTGCCGTAGACCTGCTCGCGCCCCTCGTGCATGCGGATACGATCGACGAGGTAAGCGTAGTGCATCGGATCCGTCCGCCGCTCATCGACGGCCGCTTTCAGCATCGGTAAATAGCGAAGAGCCACCTCTGGCCTTTGGTCGGCATGCTGAATGCAAAGCCACAATGTCAGGTCAGCGGAATAACCTAAGACGTCTCTCCCTGGCCATCGGCCGAATGAATCGATGATCTGCGTAGCCCGCAGCGTGTTTTGTTCGTCGATAAGTAGGATCTCGTTGCGGATCTTATTCCAAATGCTGTCGGGTGTTTCCTTCGGCCGATTGAGATATAAGATCCGGGCACCCTGATCAACGCGTTGCATCTGCCAGATCTCGTCGCGCAAAGCGGCGTAGGGAGCGGACTTTACGGAGTCGATCCATCGATCATACTTCCCCCGGAGCGAGGTGCCCCGGAGGAAGTGATGGTACGACGAATCCGATAGGTAGTAATAGGCTTCGATGTCCGATTCTGGATCGGTCGTCAAGCTATCCAAAGCGGCTTGCACAGCCGACAGATCGCCCCGCCGGATAGAGTTATCCATACCTACGTCCGAAGTCTCGGCAATGTATCGCATGAAAAGTTGGGGGTAGGTCTGCCGAAATGCAACGCTGTCACCGGCCTTTAGATGTTCAATACATCGGCCGACGAGTTCCGCAACAGACTGTGCGTCTGCCGTACCGTAAACTGTAAGGAGGGTGAGGACTATCGTGCAAAGCCGCTTCATCGTATCAGAGCCTTACGCCTTCATGGCCTGTGCTATGATCTGATCATCGGCCACGAAGGGCTCGGTGATTTGGTAGCTATCGGCGTGTGCGTGGTTGAACTCGCGGACGGTGCTCATCGCGTTCGGATTGCGGGCCCACGAACGACGTGCTACGCCGCCCATCACGTCCCACAACATGGCCGAACGTAGGATGCGATCGACGCGCTCGCTGCCGTCGCAGACCATGCCGAAGCCGCCGTTGATGGCCTTGCCGATGCCTACACCGCCGCCATTATGCAGCGCCACGAGACTCATGCCGCGGGCACAGTTGCCGGCGAAGCATTGCACGGCCATGTCGGCCATCACGTTGCTGCCGTCCTTGATGTTCGAGGTCTCGCGGAAGGGCGAGTCCGTACCACTGACGTCGTGGTGGTCGCGGCCGAGCATGATCGGGCCTACCTCGCCGTTGCGCACCATCTCGTTGAATCGGAGCGCGATGTTCATCCGGCCTTCGGCGTCTTGATAGAGGATGCGAGCCTGGGTGCCGACCACGAGCTGGTTCTTCTCTGCGTCGCGGATCCAGTTGTAGTTGTCCATGTCCTGCCCGCGGCGGTTGGGGTCGATGCATTCCATGGCCGCGCGATCCGTCTTGATCAGATCCTCGTGTTTGCCGCTCAGGCAGACCCAACGGAAGGGGCCGTAACCGTAGTCGAACAGCTCGGGGCCCATGATGTCCTCCACGTAGCTGGGCCAGATGAAACCATCTTTTTCGTCCACCCCATTACGCGAAATCTCCTTCACGCCGGCATCGTAGATGGCCTTCATGAAGGAGTTTCCGTAATCGAAGAAGTAGGAGCCGCGAGCCACGAGCTTACGGATCACTTCGAAATGTCGGCGCAGCGACTGGTCAACAAGCTGGCGGAACGCTTCCGGCTCTTCGCGCAGCATGCGGGTGCGCTCCTCGAAGCTGATGCCGACGGGGCAGTAGCCGCCCTCGTAAACGGCATGGCAGGAGGTCTGGTCGGAGAGCAGCTCGATGAGGATGCCTTCGCGCTCGGCATACTCGAGCAGGTCGACCACATTGCCGTGATAGGCGATCGAGCAGGGCTCCCGCCGATCCATCGCCTCGCGGGCCATACGAAAGGCTTCGGCGACGCTCTCGGCGACGTACCCCACCCAACCCTGACTGTGGCGTGTCTCGATACGCGAGGCGTCCACCTCGGCGATGATGGCCGTGGCACCGGCTATCTCAGCCGCCTTGGGCTGTGCGCCGCTCATACCGCCGAGGCCGGAGGAGACGAAGAGATGGCCGCGCAGGTCGCCGTCTTGCGGCACACCGAGTTTCATACGGCCCGCGTTGAGGAGCGTGTTGAACGTGCCGTGCACGATGCCCTGCGGCCCGATGTACATCCATCCGCCGGCCGTCATCTGTCCGTAGTTGGCCACGCCCATTTGCATGGCGATGTGCCAGTCGTGCAGGTTGTCAAACTGCCCAATCATCATGGCGTTGGTGATGATCACGCGCGGTGCTTCGGGGTGCGAGCGAAAGAGGCCGAGCGGGTGGCCAGACTCGATGACGAGCGTCTGATCTTGGGTCAGCTCTTCTAAGTAGCGCTTGATGAGGTTATACTGCATCCAGTTCTGGCACACCTGCCCCGTCTCGCCGTACGTCACTAATTCGTACGGGTAGAGCGCGATGTCAAAGCAGAGGTTGTTGTCGATCATCACCTGGAAGGCTTTCCCCTCGATGCATTTGCCCTTGTAGGCGTCGATAGGCTTGGCCTTCAGGTCGCCCGCCGGACGGAAACGGTAGCCATAGATGCGTCCGCGCGTGCGGAGTTCTTCCATGAATTCGGGGGCCAGCTGGGCGTGAAATTCGGTGGGGATGTAGCGCAAGGCGTTCTTCAACGCGGTGGCTGTTTGCGCCGGGGTAAGCGTGTACCCGCGGTCTGGAGCGCGGCGGATTCCCTCCACGAAGGCGGGGTAATCCGGCAGCGTGTTTCCAAGGAAAGTGTTCATAAATCGTTCGTGTTATGATGTATATATTTCTGTTTGGGGGCGCAAGGTAGGGCAAAAAAGCACGGCCCAACGGGGCGCCCATGTCCGTCCACGCTCCGTCGTCCCCATCGACAACGCATCGGCGCGCCTCGGAGCCTCACCGTCTCGGCCGACACCCCATCGACCGACCGCAAAGCCTCCACTTTTCCATCGGTGGCCCATCGACCCGCATCGGAGCCCCCATTTTTTCACTGAGTCCGCATCGATTCGATTATAGCTTTAGATGCTGTATATCGCCCTGCTTATACGATATGTATGATCCTACACTCCGACAGATAGATCGCTTATACATACTGTATGACTATAAAATCTATCATATAAATGGATTATACACCATGTTAGCCCATTCTTTCCATCGTAAATGAGACTGATACACACTGTCTATGTATAAAATCCTACGGATTTACTTCATATACACTGTGTATAAGTATACATTCCGCCGTCGTTTGAACTCATACACTATGTATAAATCAGAATGACGATAGAAAGAATCACCTCACAGCATGTATAAATATCATTTCTCATAGATATTTTATCCCTACACGCTACCTATATCCATAAGCCTCTCAAAAGAATCTACAAGCACTATGCGGATGTCATCCAGCCAATAGCACGTAAATTCATACTCCAGTGGATGCCATCTCAGGGGAAATGGGAGAACCTCGACGCGGGGCGATGCCTTTTCAGTAGAAAAAATGAGACCCCGACCCGCACGGATGCCCCATCGAGGGACAGGACGAGACCTCGACGCACACGGATGCCCCATCAAGGGACAGGACAAGACCTCGACGCGCATGGATGACTCGCCGAGTGACAAGACGAGACCTCGACCCGCACGGATGGCTCATCGAGGGACAAGACGAGATTTCGACCCGCACGGATGGCTCACCGGGGAACGGGATGGGAACTAAATCGAAGGGGGAGATAAAAAGAACGCTCCGAATGATCCGGCTCGAGGGGGACTCAAGCGATGTGGATCATCCGGAGACGTTCGCCTCGGATGGGGGGAGGGAGGGATCCGAGGTTCTCACTCCAAAAATGAAGTGAGGGGAGTTAGTGTTGTCTCAAGAGGATTCGAACCTCTACAAACAGAACCAAAACCTGTTGTGCTACCATTACACCATGAGACAAGCGCCGTGGTCATTTTTTTGACGCCGCAAAAGTATACACGCGGCGCATTTTTGCAAGTCCTCGGGCTGCTATTTTGCAATCAGGAGGTAGTAATTCTTCTTTCCGCGCTGCACAAGGAGGTATTTTCCGGCGACTAAGGCGTCAGCCTGGATCACACTTTCAGGGTCGGTGAGCTTCTCTTTGTTGAGGCTCACACCACCGTTTTGCACCAGTTTGCGCATCTCGCCTTTGGAGGCGAAAACGGCGGCGTGCGACGTGCAGAGGTCGACGGCTTTGATGCCAGCCGAGAGGGCGTCACGGGCGATCTCGAACTGCGGAACGCCTTCGAAGACGGCCAGCAGCGTGGCCTCGTCGAGGCGGCGGAGGGCGTCGGAGGTGGCGCCGCCGAAGAGGATGTTGGAAGCCTCGACAGCCGTCTCATATTCGGCCGCGGAGTGTACCATCGTGGTGATCTCGCGGGCGAGGCGCTTCTGAAGCGGGCGCAGGTGGGGGGCGTCGGCCTGCTCGCGCTCGAGGGCGTCGATCTCGTCGCGGGTGAGGGAGGTGAAGATTTTGATGTACTTGGCGGCGTCGGCGTCGCTGACGTTAAGCCAGAACTGGTAGAAGGCGTAGGGCGATGTGTAGCGCGGGTCGAGCCAGACGTTGCCGGACTCGGTCTTGCCAAACTTACCGCCGTCGGCCTTGGTGATCAGAGGACAGGTCAGGGCGTAGGCCTCGCCGCCGAGTTCGCGTCGGATCAGCTCTGTGCCGGTCGTGATGTTGCCCCACTGATCGCTGCCACCCATCTGCAGGCGACAGTTTTCGTGCTGATAGAGGAACATGAAGTCGTAACCCTGGAGCAGCTGGTAGGAAAACTCGGTGAACGACATGCCCACGTTCGAATCGGCGCTGAGGCGCTTCTTGACGGAGTCTTTGGCCATCATATAGTTCACGGTAATGTGCTTGCCGATGTCGCGGATGAAGTTGAGGAAGGTGTAATCCTTCATCCAGTCGTAGTTGTTGACCAGCTTGGCGGCGTTGGGCGCGTCGGAGTCAAAGTCGAGGAACTTGGCCAGCTGACGTTTGATGCACTCTTGATTGTGTCGGAGGGTGGGTTCGTCGAGGAGGTTGCGTTCGGCCGATTTCATTGAGGGGTCGCCGATCATGCCGGTGGCGCCGCCAACAAGAGCGATGGGCCGATGTCCAGCGCGTTGGAAGTGACGGAGCATCATCACGCCGACTAGGTGTCCGATATGCAGCGAGTCGGCCGTGGGATCAATGCCGACGTAGGCCGAGGTCATGCCTTGTTGCAAACATTCTTCCGTTCCGGGCATCATGTCGTGGATCATGCCCCTCCATCTCAGTTCTTCTATAAAGTTCATCGTGTATGGTTTATGTGTTATGATTCAAAACGGCGCCAAAAGTAGAGATTAGAGGGTAGAGGGTAGAGATTAGAGGAGAGATTAGAGGGTAGAGATTAGAGGGTAGAGATTAGAGGGTAGAGGGTGGAGATTAGAGGGTAGAGGGTGGAGCTTCCTCCTATACCTTTATATATAGCGCTCAGCTGGACGTAGCTTTCTCTCCGAGATAGTATTCGGAGCGTTCCCACCCGAGGCGCTGCTCCTTGGCCGTGTCGTCGTCGGGATAGGGGTTGAGGAGTTCGCCTTTATAATCATGGCAACGCGGCAAGAGGGGCAGTAGGCGGAAGGGCAGATGGATGTCCATGTAGCGCCGGAAGTGTTCCTCTTTTCGGCCGACAGCGGGGTGATGCTGGTAGGCGATGTATGGCAGGGCCTCGTACCCTTTGAAGTATGCCTCCCATTCTTGTTTCGTGAACATGGCCCATAGCTGCTCGAAACGTTGCTCGTGCGCCCAGATGTTGTGCCGAACGGTGTGTGGCGCGTGCGGATTGGTTGATTCGCCTTTGTAGAAGCGGTAATAGGGTTCGAGGTGACGGTGCTCGCCTGTGGGCGGCATGGGTAACACCCAACCTTTTTCGTTCATGCCCACGCACGGGAGGCAGCCTTTTTCGCGGCAATCCAGATAATCTGCGTAGCCTATCGGGAAGACACTGCGATGCGCCAGCCAGACGACTTTCCGAAACCAAAAGGCGTATTCCGGATCCTTCCCCTTGCTGGCGCTCAGTAGCTCCGGATAACAGGCCGCAAAGATGTCGGCCAACTCCTCCGGCGACTTCCCGCAGTCATCGAATCCCACTGCGCTGTACCACTCCATCTGCTGTGGGATCTTCTTGTCGAGATAGTCTTCTAAATACCCTGTCCAATCCATATCCTCCTTACGCAGGATCTGCACGCGATAGGCTCCTCCGCTCGGCGACATATTCCCAGAGAAGCGAAGGCGCTCATAGCCGCGCTTGTGGAGCGCTTTGACGAGTAGCACCACGTCTTTGGCGCCGATGTCGTACAGGATCTCCTTCATGGCTCAGCGCTTCTTCATCACGCTGTTGACCACGCGGACGGAGGAGACGAGCTTGTCGGTAGAGGTGTAGATGTTCACGTCCCAGACGTGCGACGAGCGACCTTGATGGATCACCGTGGCCACGGCGCGCACCGTATCGCCCTCGTGTGCCGAGGAGACGTGGTTGCCGCTCACCTGCATGCCGACCATCATCTCGTCCGGCTGACAGAGGATCATCGACCCGAGACCGGCCACCGTCTCAGCGAGTGCCAACGAGGCGCCGCCATGCAGGATGCCGAACGGTTGCCGTGTACGCTCATCGACGGGCATAGTGGCTTCCACACGACCCTTTGCGGCGTAGGTGTATTGGATGCCGAGGTTGCCCATCAGCGCATGCCGACCCGATTCGTTGAGCTTGTCGAGCGGGATGGCCGTGTCGCGGATCTCGGCCAGGATGGCCTTTTCGAGCGCCACCGCCACACCGTCCTCGGCGTTCGTCAGCGTCACCACGTCGGCACAGGCCTTGACTGAATCCTGCGCGTTGCCCATGGCCACGCCCAGGCCCGCCAGCTGGAGCATCGGCACGTCGCGGACACCGTCGCCGATGGCCACCACGTCTGTCAGGTCGATCCCCTCCTTCTCCAGCAGCACCGTGAGCGTGTTCGACTTGTCGACCGACTCGGACACCACTTCCAGGTAATAATCCTCCGACCGCAGCACGTCTAGAACACCCGCCAGCCGTCGCCGCCAATGCTCCTCAAGGCCCACGAGCGCCGCCTCATCGTCGCTAACCAGCATCACCTTACACGGCGAAAAGTCCACCGCCTCGGCCCAGTTCGCCGCCTCTTCCACACGCATTCCATTCAGCTTGGCCTCATGCTGCACATGCGCGTTCTGGGCGTCGCTCGTCACGATCCGATCCTCGCGATAGGTGAAGATGGTGAAGCCGCGCTTCCGCGCCCCACGCTCCAGATAGGCCATGAATTGCGGATCGATCCGCCGTTCGAATACACGTTCGCCGGTCGGCACATGGATGATCTGCGCGCCGTTGTACGACAGCACAAAGCCGCCGTTTTTATCCAGTTCTAACGCCCTCGCCAGCGGCATCACGCCATGCGTTGGCCGCCCTGAGGCCAGCACCACGCGCACGCCCATCTGTTGCACCTTGAGCAGCGTGGCGCGGGTGCGCGCGCTGATCGTTTGTTCATCCGTAAGCAGTGTGCCGTCCACATCGAGCACAATCATCTTATACTTCATTGTCATCTGATTTTATATGTGTATGCCGTATTCCCTTTTCACCTCGTCCATCACGAAAATGCTGTGGATCGAACCGATATAATCGATCGTCCCAAGCACGTTCAGGAGGAACGTCTGATAGTACTTCATGTCCGGAGCATGGATCTTGAGCAGATAGTCATAGTCGCCGGCGATGTTGTAGCACTCGGTCACCTCGGGGATGGCCCGGATCCTGCGCGTAAAATCGGACGCAATTTCCCGGTTGATGCGGCTCATCTTCACGGTGCAAAAGACGCGGAAGCCCTGATTGAGCTTCTCAGCGTCAAGCACGGCCACGTACTTTTTGATGTATCCCTTCTTCTCGAGGCGTTTGAGTCGCTCAAAAACGGGCGTGGAGGAGAGGTTGACGCATTGGGCCAGCTCTTTGGTGGTCCGTTGCGAATTTTCCTGCAGAGCACGCAGGATCTGCAGGTCTGTACTGTCTAACGTATCCATAAAATGAAAATATTCTACCGGTGAAGCCTTTCGACCGCCATCGCAGCCCATTTTTTCCATAAGGGCATGCGAAAATAGTAGGATTTTCTTTGTTGCTCTCCTATTTCATGCAATACGTAGGCGAAAAATGCTTTTGCTGGAATGGATATGGCGCCAAGGATATGCCCCTAAGGCTTGCAAGCGCCCTGTATGCTCCCGCCGACTTCCTCGTGGCCCTCTCTCCTTCCTTCTAAGCGTATAAGGGGTATTTTTCCACTCATTCGGGAGTTCCCGAGAGGATACTCAAGTATGTATCAATCGTTCGGAATCTCCCGAGAGGATACTCAAGTATGTATCAATCATCCGGAATCTCCCGATAGGATACTCAAGTATGTATCAATTGTTCGGAATCTCCCGAGAAGTCTATTCTATTTATAAGGAGTCTTCGGAAAGTTCCGAAATGCTTATTCTAACTTTATAAGCTCTTCGGGAATGTCCAAATGATCTAATTTGATATGTATAATCATTCTGGGAACATCCGAAATGATTTATCTGATAGATAAAATCTTTTCGGAAGTATCCGATAGATTTATTCAAGTCGTATAATACTTTCGGGAGCTTCCAATTGATTGTATCAATCCATATATATCTATCGGGTATCTCCGATTAGATTATACACCTTGTATAATCTTTTCGGAAAGTTCCGAATAGTTATAGCGTAAAGAAAATCACTCTCGGGAAGTTCCGAAGCTAATAAACACAAACAAACAGCCCCTGATCGACGCCTTTCAGGGGACAAAACCATGTCCGTAAGGCCTTCGCGAGGCTTAGCAAGGGTCGAATGGAGGTCCGCAGACAGATATCCTGCCCGAAAAGGCATAAAAAGGAGGCGTTTCATCATTTAACGAGCTTGAAAAAGGCCCGTACGAGCCTCGTTAAAGGATTTAATGGGCAGAAATAAGGCCCGAATCACCCCGAAACTCGAACAGGGGAATGAGGGAGACTCGCCTAAGCGGCTCCTTCAAACAATCACTCAATAAATTCCAAGCCGCTTCTGAAGTTTTCACCCGCGGCCTCTACCTTTGGCAACTCAAAAAAGGGCCTCCCAGTCCCTCCGATTTGCGAGGGGGGCGGAAGGCCATTGCTTTGTGATCTTCTATGGATAGTTTATTAGAAACATATACGAATGGGCACGCCTTTCTGAAGATGCTGCACGCCTCGGATGAGCAGGTGGCGCTCTTTGACGAACTGGCCGCGGCTGTGCCTCCACACCCGGATGCGGACTTTATGCCGATGCTGAATGCCAGCTCTGTCTCGTGGATCTTCCCCTTCATGAAGGCGCTGGACAATGCCTGCGAAACCTATCAGGGTGGCTGGGATCGGGCTATTTTGGGGCTTGGGCTGTATATACGCATCGAGGAGTTCCTGCTGGAGGATTTGCGCTTCCTGACCTATTTCCCCGAAAGCCGACACGCCCTTATCCGGTCGCGCGCGGAGCAGAAGCTACGCCGGGCACAGGTGCGACGCGAGGCGCTGCGAATGCTTCGATCCGGCCTGGCGGAGGCCTTCACGACCGACCTGGCGGAGAAGGTCGAAACGCCCGGCATCCTGCTTTATCAGCCGGAGGAGAAGGCGGATCTGACTACGGCCCTCTTGCTGCATGACCCGGAGGCGTTGACCGTGGGCATCACGAATTACCTGCGCCTCATCCGCTATTTCGTGGAGCAAGAGACTGGGCTTTGCCCACCCGAATACTGGATCGAGACGTGCGAGGCCCTGATCGCTCGGGAGTGTGAGGCGATGGATGAGACGCTGCTCACGGGGCTAATCACGCCTGAAGTCCGGCAACGCGCCGAGGGGCTGGTGCGTACGGCGGGCGCACTCTTCCTGCTCTGCAAGGCGGCCGATCGGGAGATCGACATGGTGCGCCGACTGATGTTCTACCGCTACCTCTGCGTGCTGGACGAGCGCCATCTGCCGCCACTGAAAAACCTTATGCTAAGCACCTTCCTCAAGCATAACTGCCGCCCACCGGAGTACACGTGGGAGGAGCTGATTGGCTTCTCGCTGCCGTCGTTCGTGGGGAAGATTGCCTACTTCACGGAGAACATCCCGGAGGATCGTCGGCCGTACACGCTGGAGGGCAAAGGCCTCTTCACGCTGGCCGAACGACGCATCACGCTGGCCCCCTTCGACAATCCGCTGGCGGGCCGTCGCATGCACAAGCTACTCACGCTCTGGGATGGCAGTCTGCGCATCAACTCCTTCCAAAAGCCGACCGCGGACCTCTCGGCCGTGGCGGCGGACAATGAGCTGCCGGCCAAGATATGGGCGGACGCTGCGGCGGACTTTAAGCGAAAGAAGACCGTCTTCGAACGCCACGAGACGAAGGAGCTGCCCCCTGTCAATGCGCTGCTGAAGATCCGCATCACGGCCCTCCACCCGGCCTATCCCTCGCTGGCCTTCGCCACCGTCGAGGACGACATGTACGAGGGCAACGGGGCCATACACCTCAGCCAAGTCACACGCATCAAGCAACTCACCTCGCTAAGCGGCATCTTCGCTGTCGGCGATCTGGTCACGGCACGCGTGATCGAGGTGAGTGAAAACAAACGCCTGAGATTCTCCATCCTCGACGAGATCAGTAAATCCATCGCCACGCGTTTCCATCCGGGCGAGTACACCTACGCCCGACTCATCTCCAAAAACGAGAACTCCTATCGCTGGATATCGGAAAAGGGCTATCCGCTCTATACCGTGCCCTCGCCCCTCGACGAAGTGGAGCCGGAGCTGGATGACCTCTATATGCTCCGCCTGACCCACGTCAATCGCACGGGTTACGTCCGCGCCGAGATCGAAGAAATGGCTCCGGAAGACATGGAGATCGACCCCCAGAAGGCCATCGCCGATCTGGTGGGCTATTACGTGGACGAGCGCCTGGCCGACTACACCGAGGAGGGGGTGGCAGACGAGCTGCACGAGCCGCACGCCGAAGCGCCGGGCAGACTCAGCCCGGACTACGTACGCCAGCTGATCTATTTGATCGATCTCTACACCGAATCGACCGACGACCACGTCCTGCGCTTTAATCTCTGCCAGACGGCCCGCCTGCTGGCCGACATGATTGAGGAGGCGAACATCGTGGCCTACTACGACCGACGCATTCTCTACCTCACCGAGCTGCATCACTTCATCAACCGGCAGGCGGTGACAGTCACCGTGATCGACGCCGAGGCTATCCAGCGCTTTCCGCGATTGGCCCACGCCCGGACCGTCCTCTCCTTGTTGGCGCTGGATAAGGACGACCCCGCGGCTATCGACACCCTGCGCCAAGGCATGCAGTCGGAGCGGAAGCTCACGGCCGACTTGGCACGGCTGCTACTCATCCGGCTGCTGGCAGGCCAGACTTACCCCGATCTCTATGCCGAGGCCGACGCCGAAGTGCGCTCCCTCCTGGCCGTCGAAGAGGAGGAGGACCCGGATGGCGAAGCCGAAGAGATTGACTTTGGCCGCGAGACGAACACCCGAGAATTTAAGTCCACCATCGTGTTCCCCCCCAACAGCAATGGCATGGCCGACATCGATCGGCAGATGGAGCGCATCCTCTGGGCCATCTGCGGCTTTCTCAACGCAGAGGGCGGCGTGCTCTTCATCGGCGTGAACGATATTGGCTATCCCAAGGGCATCGAGCCTGATCTCAGCTATCTGCATGCCAATGTGGACAAGTACCAGCTCATCATCCGTAACTACATCGTCAAAGAACTGGGCAAGGACATCAACGGACTCATCCGGTTTGACTTTCACGTCTTCAGCGGCAAGACCGTCTGCGCCATTTCTGTCCCGGCCTACCACGAGGTGGTTTTCTTCCGCGACGTGGTTTGGCAGCGCCAAGGCAACTCCACTCGTCCGCTCGACCTGCCCGACATTCGTCTGCTCAAGGAGCGTCGGAAAAACCTCCGGCCTGCCCTGCGCATCACCACGCCGGCTTTTGGCGAGGCCAAGGAGGAGGCGGAGCGTGAGGTGGAGAAAGTCTTCCCCGTCAGCATCCCGACCTATACACCCACTGCGGTCGCCAAGCCGCGGCCGACGGCTAGGCCGGAGCGACCCGTATCCCTGGCCAACGACGAGCCGGACCGCATCGCCACCTCCGCCCTCGCGCCTCGACGCGAGCAGGAGCCCACGGCCTATTTCTCCATCCTCCGCAGCGGCCGTTTCGTGATCACCCACGAGGAGCCTCACCGCAGTGACGCGCGTCTGACCCTACCCATCTACGACGACGATAGCGACGGCTATCTCATCTATGTCTACGAGAACGGCTATGCCAACCGCGTCGCCGTTTCGACACTCCTCTCCAAGAAGCCCGACTACGAATACGCGAACGCCATGTTCGGCCAGTCGTCCCTCCTTTTCGCCGCCCTGGCGCGCCCGGACGACACGCTCTACCTCAAAGTCTCCTCCAAGAGCGGCGAGTACCTCCGCACCCTCTCCCTGAAAACGATCAAGCTCAACACAGACCTCTCCCTCCGCGGTACCGCCCTTTACACCGTGCCCTTTGGCCGCATCGTGCAGATCGACCTCCTCAACAAGGAGCAGGCGCGCGAGGTGGAGAACATTCGCAGCGAAACGCCGACCACACTCGGCATCCCCGCGCAATCCTTCTCCGTGATCCGTACCGCGATGTACCTGAGCAAACTCTTGAACGGCGAACGATGAAAAGCATGCTCCCCGCCACCATCCTTGTCGTCGACGACAATCGCGGCATACTCTCTGCCGCCGAGCTTCTCCTCCGCGCCCATTTTCGCCGAGTCGTGACCACCCACAATCCCGAACGCATCCGCGCGCTCATTCGTGACGAGTCGCCGGATGTCGTCCTCCTCGATATGAACTTTCACGCCGGCATCAACAGTGGAAACGAGGGTCTGTTTTGGTTGGCCGAGATCCGGAAGCTACGCCCCGCACCCGCGGTGGTGCTGTTCACCGCCTACGCGGATATTGACCTCGCCGTGCGTGGCATAAAGGAGGGCGCGGCGGATTTCATCGTCAAGCCGTGGGACAATGAGCGCCTCGTCCACACCCTCACCGAGGCCTATCGCGCGCATGCCGAAGCCCGACGCCCCGATGCCCCGCCCGCGCCCGCCCCGGCCGACGCCATCTGCTGGGGCACATCGCCCGCCATGCAGCAGCTCCGCGCCCTCGTCGAGCGTGTCGCCCCCACGGATGCCAATGTGCTCATCACGGGCGAGAACGGCACCGGCAAGGGCATGCTGGCCCGCGAGCTGCACCGCCTCTCCGCACGCAGTCGGCGGCCGCTCGTGACGGTCGACATGGGCGCCATCGTCGAGACGCTCTTTGAGAGCGAGCTCTTCGGTCACGTCCGCGGCGCGTTCACCGATGCGCGCACCGATCGCCCAGGTAAATTTGAAGCCGCCGACGGGGGCACGCTCTTCCTCGACGAGATCGGCAACCTGCCGCCCTATCTCCAAGCCAAGCTCTTAGCCGCCCTGCAAAGTCGCACCGTGACCCGCCTCGGCAGCAATCGCGCCCTCCCCGTGGATATCCGACTCCTGACCGCCACCAATCGCCCCCTCGACGAGATGGTGGCTCGCGGCGACTTCCGCCAAGACCTCCTCTACCGGATCAACACCATCCGCCTCTCCCTCCCCCCTTTACGCGAACGGCCGGACGATATCCTCCCCCTCGCCCAACGTTTCCTCCGTCGGTGGGCCGATGCCGCCGGTCGACCCATCCCCACCCTCACCGAGGCGGCCCTGCGTAAGCTCCGCGCCTACTCCTGGCCCGGCAATGTTCGCGAGCTGGAGCACGCGCTCGAGAAAGCCACCATCCTGAGTGACAGTCCCGAGATCTCCCCGGATGCTTTCGACTTCACGTCCGCCATAGTCCGCCCCACCCCCACTCCACCGACCACCCTCGAAGAGATGGAGGCCGACCTGATCCGTCGCACCATCGACAGTCACGCCGGCAATCTCTCCCACGCCGCCACCGCCTTGGGCATCTCTCGACAGACCCTCTACAACAAGATCAAACGCTACGGCATTTGACCCATCGCTGTCCCCACACGCTATTCAATCCGACCCATTTTCGGCGTACCGGTGTAGGGGCGTATTGCATACGCCCCACAAACGCCCATGACAATGGGCAAATGAATCGTCCGCCCGGTACGTATCTATTAAATACGTATTGATTGAATCCTATATCCGCCAAAAATTTGATTCGCTGTCTCCCATTGAATCTTTCGCTTGGTACATATCGGGGCGTATGCAATACGCCCCTACCCTAACGGATCAAAAAATTGATTCTCCATTAAAACAACCTACCCACAACGACCCATTTTTCGTGTACCCGTGTAGGGGCGTATTGCATACGCCCAACAAATGCTCATGACAATGGGCAAATGAATCGTCCACCCGATACGTATCTATTAAATACGTATTGATTGAATCCTATACCCGTCAAAAATTGGATTCCCCATTAAAACCACCTACCCGCAACGACCAATTTTTATGGTTCCGGTGTATGGTCGTATTGCATACGCCCCACAAATGCCCATGACAATGGGCAAATGATTTATCCGCCCGATACGTACCTATTAAATAAGTATTTGTTGAATCCTATACCCGACAAAAATTGGTATGCCTGAAAACTATCGAATTACCCGCCCGGTACGTGCTGGGGCGTATGCAATACGCCTCTACCCTGACGAATCAAAAAATCAATTCTCTTTTATCCATTGATTCGCCCACCCGGTACGTTTTGGGGCGTATGCAATACGCCCCTACCCCGATGGATCAAAAATTGGATTCCCCTCTATCTATTGAATCGTCCACCTGGTACATTTTAGGGCGTATGCAATACGACCCTACCCTTACGGATAAAAAATTCGATTCCCCATTAAAACCACCTACCCGAAAAGACCCATTTTTCGTGTACTCGTGTAGGGGCGTGTTGCATATGCCTCAAAAATACCCATGATAATTGGCAAATGATTCGCCCGCCCGATACGTATCTATTAAATACGTATTCATTGAATCCTTTTCCCGTCAAGAATTTGATTCCCTGTCTATCATTGAATCCTATACCCGTCAAAAATTGGATTCTCCATTAAAATCACCTACCCATAACGACCCATTTTTCGTGTATCGGTATAGGGGCGTGTTGCATACGCCACACGAATGCCCATGACAATGGGCAAATGAATTGTCTTCCTTGTACATTTTGGGGCGTATGCAATACACCCCCACCCTGACGGATCAAAAATTCGATTTCCTTTTATCTATTGAATCATCCGCCCGGTACGTGCATGGGCGTATGCAATACGCCCCTACCCTGACGGGTAAAAAATTGGATGCCCTTCTATTCATTGAATTGGCCGCCCGGTACGTGCTGGGGCGTATGCAATACGCCCCTACACTGACGGATCAAAAAATCGATTCCTTTCTATCCATCGAATCGTCCACCCGGTACGCGCGGGGGCATATGCCATACGCCCCTACACTGACGGATCAAAAATTGGATTCCCTTCTATCTATTGAATCAAAAACCTGGTACGTTTGGGGGCGTATGCCATACACCCCTACCCTGACGGATCAAAAATTCAATTCCCTTTTATCCATTGAATCGACCAACCGGTACGTATCTATTAAATACGTATTCATTGAATCCTTTTCCTGTCAAGAATTTGATTTCCTGTCTTTTATTGAATCCTATACCCGTCAAAAATTGGATTCCCCATTAAAATCACCTACCCGAAAAGACCCATTTTTCGGGTACCCGTGTAGGGGTGTATCGCATACTCCCCACAAATGCCCATGACAATGGGCAAATGAATCGCCCACCCGATACGTATCTGTTGAATACGTATTTATTGAATCCTTTTCCCGTCAAAAATTTGATTCACCATTAAAGCCGCCTACCCATAACGACCCATTTTTCGTGTACCGGTGTAGGGGCGTATCGCATACGCCCCACAAATGCCCATGACCATGGGCAAATGATTCATCCACCCGATACGTATCTATTAAATACGTATTCATTGAATCCTTTTCTCGCCAAAAATTGGATTCACCGTCTCCCATTGAATCCTATACCCGTCAAAAATTGGATTCCCCATTAAAACAACCTACCCGAAATGACCCATTTTTCGTGTACCTGTGTAGGGGCGTATTGCATACGCCCCACAAATGCCCATGACCATGGGCAAATGATTCGTCTTCCTTGTACATTGTAGGGCGTATGCAATACGCCCCTACCAAAATCTGATACGTATCTATTAAATACGTATTGATTGAATCCTATACCCGTCAAAAATTGGATTCCCCATTAAAACCACCTACCCGCAACGACCAATTTTTATGGTTCCGGTGTAGGGGCGTATTGCATACGCCCCACAAATGCCCATGACAATGGGCAAATGATTCATCCACCCGATACGTATCTATTAAATACGTATTGATTGAATCCTTTTCCTGTCAAGAATTTGATTCCCTGTATTTTATCGAATCCTATACCCGTCAAAAAATTGACTCCACATTAAAATCACCTACCCATAACGACCCATTTTTGATATACCGGTGTAGGGGTGTATGCCATACGCCCCACAAATACCCATGATAATGGGCAATTGAATCGCCCGCCCGATACGTTTTAGGGCGTATGCCATACGCCCCTACCCTTACGGATCAAAAAATCGATTCCCATTTATCCATTGAATCAAAAACTCGGTACATTTCGTAGCATATGCAATACGACCCTACCCTTACGGATCAAAAAATCGATTCCCCATTAAAACATCCTACCCGAAACGACCTATTTTTTGTGTCCCTGTGTAGGGGCGTATTGCATACGCCTCAAAAATACCCATGATAATGGGCAAATGAATCGTCCGCCCGGTACGTATATATTAAATACGTATTGATTGAATCCTATACCCGATAAAAATTTGATTCCCTCTTATCCATTAAATCGCCCACCTGATACGTGCTGGGGCGTATGCAATACGCCCCTACCCTTACGGATCAAAAATTCGATTCCCATTTATCCATTGAATCAAAAACCCGGTACATTTCGGGGCATATGCAATACGCCCCTACCAAAACCCGATACGTATCTATTAAATACGTATTGATTGAATTCTTTTCCTGTCAAGAATTTGATTCCCTATCTTTTATTGAATCCTATACCCGTCAAAAATTTGACTCCCCATTAAAATCACCTACCAATAACGACCCATTTTTCGTGTACCGATGTAGGGGCGTATTGCATACGCCCCACAAATGCCCATGACAATGGGAAAATGATTCGTCTTCCTTGTACGTTTTGGGGCGTATGCAATACGCCCCTACCCTAACGAATCAAAAAATCGATTCTCTTTTATCCATTGATTCGCCCACCCGGTACGTTTTGGGGCGCATGCTATACGCCCCTACCCTGACGGATCAAAAATTCGATTCCCATTTATCCATCGAATCAAAAACCCGATACGTTTGGGGCTGCATGCCTTTATGGCCTATTCATTCCCGGCGAGGAACCCTTAAAATTTGTATGAACGCACCCAAAACCCGCCGAGGATTCGATGAATATGGCCATATTCACGCAAAACCCGCCGGGGATGGGACGAATATGGCCATATCTATGAAAAACCCGCCGAGGATTCGATGAATATGGCCATATTCACGCAAAACCTGCCGAGGATGGGACAGATATGGTCATATTCACGCAAAACTCGCCGAGGATCGGACGAATATGTCCACATCTATGTAAAACCCGCCGAGGATCGGATGAATATGGCCATATTCACGCAAAACCCGTCGAGGATCGGACGAATATGGCCATATTCACGCAAAACCCGTCGAGGATCGGATGAATATGGCCATATCTACGCAAAACCCGCCGAGGATGGGACGAATATGGCCACAGCTATCGGATCCTCGCCGGGTTTAGGATAAAGTACGTATCGAGCTTTGTCATCTTTGGCGAGGAGGAGGATGTCTGCGTGAAGGTATTCCTCAAACTGGGTAAGAATAGGAAAGTGGGCGGGGAGATCTACCCTATTCGTGGCAAGAAAAAGAAAGTATGAGTGCGGATTTTTCTCGTCCTCGGCAAAAAAAGTGAGCCACGTGTATGGTTGTTAGAAAAAACGACGTATGTTTGCAGGCGTATATAAAACACATCTATGAAAAAGACGGTTATTATCAGAAAGCCCGGAATGAAGAAGTTAGACAACTCCTTGCATTCGAAGTTCCATAGCTCCGCGTACGACCTCGTTACCGCGGCAGACATTACCAAGCTCGGCATCCCCTCTGAACTGATGACGGAATGGGATGGCAACAACGCGCTCGAGACGGACATTACCAAGGTGTCGCAAGCCAGCGACGAGACGCGCCTGATGAAGGAAAAGAATAAGGAGCGCGACCGGCTGGTGACTTACATCATGGGCACGATTCGCAATGCACAGTTCCTCCCGGATCAAGACATGATCGAGGCGTCCATGCGTCTGACGGCAGTAGTCAAGCCCTACGTGGGTGTACAAAACGAGTCGTTCGACCGCGAGACAGCCGACATCAAGGGACTATTGGCCGACCTGAGGAAGACGGAAAACTCGGCTGACGTCACGAAGCTGGGGCTATCGCCTATCCTCACCAAGTTAGAATCGGCTAATAAGGCCTTCGACGCCTTGTTTACCAAGCGCATGACGGCTAATACCGGCGCTAAGCTACCGCCCGCCAGCAAGGTGCGGCTGGAATCGGACGCTATCTACGATCGCGTGATCTTGATGCTCCAGTGGAACTACCTCTTTGGCGCAACCCCGATCGATCCGAAAGCCATCGAGACACTGGCAGAGAATCTTTGCCGGCTGGCCGACCGCATTGACAAGGGCTATAACCAAAGTGTCGCGCAAAGGAGGGCCGCGGCCGAGAAGAAGAAAAAGCCGACCGATCCTAAGGATCCCCATGCGCCCAAGGATCCCAAACCGGGCGAGCCGAAGGATCCCAAGACGCCCAAGGATCCCCAACCAAAGAAGCCAAAGGATGACGGGAAGCCCGACATTCATCTTCCCGAAGAGGATCCGTCGAAGCAGCCCGGAGGCGGCGGTAGCTCGGGCAAGCAATCCGAAGGCGGTAGTGGCAAGCAGCCTGAAGGTGGCGGCGGCGCGGGTAGCGGTGACACGGGTGGTTCGGGAAATCCCGATATTCACCTGCCGACAGAGTAAGACAAGCGAACTAAAAGCAAGATCCCCTGAGGCCGTTTGTGGGCGTATGGCATACGTCCCACGAACGGTTCCGTCAGGGGTCGAACGAATCCTGTCCTAACCCATTTTTAGGGTACTGGTGTAGGGGCGTATGGCATACGTCCCACGAATGCCCATGACAATGGGCAAATGATTCGCCCTCCCGGTACGTGCTGGGGCGTATGCAATGCGCCCCTACCCATACGGATCAAAAATTGGATTCTTCTCTATTCATTGAATCGTCTGCCCGGTACATTTTGGGGCGTATTCAATACACCCCTACCCTGACGGATCAAAAATTGGATTCCCCTCTATCCATTGATTCGTCCACCCGATACTCGCTAGGGCGTATGCAATACGCCCCTACACATACGGATCAAAAATTGGATTCTTCTCTATTCATTGAATCAAAAACCCGATACGCGCGGGGGCGTATGCAATACGCCCATACCCTAATGGATCAAAAATTGGATGGCCTCTTGGCTGATGAATCATCTACCCGGTACGCGCGGGGGCGTATGCTGTTGCGTCCTCCCCTAACGGATCAAAAATTGGATTCCTTTTTATTCATTGATTCGCCCGCCCGGTACGCACGGAGGCGTATGCAATACGCCCCTACCCATACGGACAAAAAATTGGGTGGTCTCTTGGCTGATGATTCACAAACCGGGTACGTGCTGGGGCGTATGCAATACGCCCCTACCCATACGGGCAAAAAATTGAATGGCCTCTTGGCTGATGATTCGCAAACCCGGTACATTTTGGGGCGTATACAATACGCCCATACCCTGACGAATCAAAAATTGGATTCTTCTCTATTCATTGAATCAAAAACCCGGTACGTTTTGGGGCGTATTCAATACGCCCCTACCCATACGGATCAAAAATTCGATTCCTCTTTATCCATTGATTCGCCCGCCCGGTACATTTTGGGGCGTATTCAATACGCCCCTACCCTTACGGATCAAAAATTCAATTCCTCTTTATCCATTGAATCAAAAACCGGGTACATTTTGGGGCGTATGCAATACGCCCCTACCCATACGGATTAAAAATTGGATTCCCTTTTGTCCATTGAATCGTCTGCTCGGTACGCGCGGGTACGTATTTAATAGGTATATACCGAGAATGACCTTGATCGGGTAAGCGGGGTGCTTCGTTTTTCATTTTTCGTTTTTCGATTCCACGCTCCGCCTGGGGTGCATTGCAAAATCACTACATGTAGTGATTGCCGCGGAGGGGAGCTTTGCCGTCCTTTGCGGCCACGAAAAGGAACGAATGGCGAGCTATGCGTCTCACGCCGTGCTTACGCTGCATTTACTCATGATGAAGAAAATTCACCGATTGGCGCTCATGCTATGCGCCCTCTGTCTAACCGAAATGGGCTGGGCAAGCGATGGCCGCCCCCAAACGGATGGCGACACGATCAAGACGTACGACATCGACGAGATCGTGATCACTTCCTCGCGCAAGGAAACGAATCGCACCGAGCAACTGCCCGGCGCACTGACCGTCCTTTCGCCGCGGCAGGCCGACCTCCGACAGATCGGCTCCGTGAAGCGCCTGAGCGCCTTCATACCGAATCTCTACATCCCCGATTATGGGTCGCGCGGCACCTCGGCCATCTATATCCGTGGCGTGGGAGCCAGAAGCAGCGGCCAGACGGTAGGCCTTTACGTCGATGATGTGCCGTACCCCGACAAGGGCTCTTTCGATTTTGAACTGCCTGACATTCGCCGCATCGAGGTCTTACGCGGACCGCAAGGGACGCTCTATGGTCGTAACGCGATGGGTGGTATCATTCACGTGCATACCTTCTCCCCCCTCGAGCACCAAGGCACACGCGTCGGGGTGACGTATGGCAACTACGGCAACCTCGGTCTCCGCGCCTCGCACGCCATGCGTCTCGGCGACCGCACCGGCCTACAGGTCGGGGGATACTATCGGCGGCACACGGGCTTCTTCGAAAACGTCTTTAATGGCACAAGGGCCGATGGCGAGCAGACCATCGGCGGCAATGTGAAGGTAGTACGCCGCTTCTCGAATGCCCTCACCGCCACGTTGGCCATAGTCGGGAGCTACACGAATCAAGGCGCCTTCCCGTACGGCCTGCGCAACGACAGCACGGGTCGCATCGAGCCCGTGAATCTGAATGACCCCTCGTCGTACCGCCGCACCACGACCAATAGCAGCCTAACGCTCAAGTACGTGACTCCGCAATTTGTCGCCACATACACCACCGGATGGCAGTTCCTACACGACCGCATGGAGATGGATCAGGACTTTATGCCCCTCTCTCTCTTTACGCTCGATCAACGCCGTCGCCACCACGCCTTCAATCAAGAACTTTCCGTCACGGGCACAGTCGGGCGCTACCGCTGGACTGTCGGCGCCTGCGGTTTCTATGACCATCTGCGGACGAATGCCGACGTGACCTTCAAAGAGGAAGGCATCCGCGCGGCCATGCAAAAAGCCTTCGACGGAATGCGGGACAAGAACCCGCGCATGCCTCGCCTGCGTGTGACGGACAATCGTCTGGAGCTGCCTTCTGCCTTCGACGAATCGTCGCTCGGAATGGCTATCTATCACCAGTCTACGCTCGACGATTTTCTCCTTCCCGGCCTCTCGCTCACTGCCGGACTGCGTATGGATATCGAGCGCCGGCGGCTGCACTACGAAGCCAGTGGCAAGATGAACCTGGCTATCCTCATGCCTCCCGTATACCCGAAGGAGACGGATATCAGCGCGCTCTACCCCGCCTCATCCTTCGATGAACATCTCTCGTCGGACGAGTGGCAAGTGCTTCCCCGACTGGCTTTGCGATACGCCTGGACGCCGCGCACGAGCCTCTATGCGGCTGTGGCTAAGGGCTACAAGACGGGCGGCTATAACGTGCAGATGTCGGCAGACCTGATGCAGTCACGTATGCAAAACGACATCATGGACGCATTCCGCCACATCGTGCCTACGCTCCCCCACTTCGATAAGATACAGCCCAAGGAGGCCCTCGCCTATCGCCCGGAAAACGCCTGGTGCTATGAGGCGGGGATCAAGTCCGAGCCGATAAAAAACCGATTGCACACCGAGCTTACTGTCTTCTACATGGACATTCGCGACTTGCAGCTGACGCATTTTACCGCCAGCGGCACAGGACGCATGCTCAGCAACGCCGGCCGTGCCGTCAGCTGCGGCATCGAGGCGTCCCTCAGCACACGCATTGCCTCCGGGCTCACGGCCGACGTAAACTGGGGCTACACGCATGCCACCTTTCGCAACTATAACGATGGCCGCACGGACTACCGCGGAAAATTTATCCCTTATGCCCCGCGCCATACCGTCAGCCTCGGTATCCATTACGAGCGACGGCTGCACAGCCGCCTGATCGACCGTATTTTTGCCGCGGCGCAGTATAACGGCGTCGGCCCGATTTACTGGACCGAGGCGAACGACATTCGCCAGCCCTTCTACCACACCCTCGACGCCCGCGCCGGCATAGGTCGCGGCGCCCTCACATGCTCCCTCGGCGGCCAAAACTTGACCGGGACGGACTATGCTGCTTTTTATTTCCGTTCTTTCGGTCGCAGCTTCATCCAGAAGGGTCGACCCGCCCAGGTGGCCATTCGTCTTGAATACGCTTTCTAAAAACCCATACAAGCAACAATAATCACAATGGAATTCCTTACTACTTACAACCTTTGGGGCCTAGTCATAGGCGTGGCCACTTTCCTCATTATCGGGCTTTTCCATCCCCTCGTCGTCAAGGCTGAATATTATTTCGGCGCAGGCATTTGGTGGGCCTTCCTCTTAGCCGGACTCGTCTTTATGGGCCTGTCCGTGATGGTGCACCACCTCATTCTGTCCACGATTTTCGGAGTCATCGCCTTCTCCTCCTTCTGGTCGATCCTGGAAGTGAGAGACCAAGAGAAGCGCGTAGAAAAAGGCTGGTTTCCGGCCAATCCCAAGCGCGCAGCCAAGAAAAAACAGAAGTGATTGCCCATTCGCCATCGGTCGAGCTGTCGTTTCCTCGGTAAGAATCCGATGCACCGTCACCCCGACCTCCCCACCCTTGATTCCTTTCGGTAGGGGCGTATGGCATACATCCCTACACGTGCCGGACGGGTAAATCATCTGCCCATTATCATGGGCATTTGTGGAGCGTATGCTTTTGCGCCCTACCCTATCGGTCAAAAACTTATCGGGGATAGGTAGGCCGATTCAAGGATGAATCCCATCCTTGCCAAGCATAGGATTCAATAAATACGTATTTAAGAGGTACTTATCCGGTTTCGGTAGGGGCGTATGGCATACACCCCCGAACGTACCGGGCAGGTGAATCATCTGCCCATTATCATGGGCATTTGTGAGGCGTATGCCACACGCCCCTACCCTAACGGTCGAAATTTTATCGAGGAGAGGTAGGCCGATTCATTGATGAATCCCATCCTTACCGGCTATAGGATTCAATAAATACGTATTTAAGAGGTACTTATCCGGGATCAGATAGTCCGGCAGGAGGCAACTGTCATCCTTGGCAATAAGACCTATGTCACCCATGTGACAATTCGTAGACTGGTCAAGGATTACATTTGCAGCGTCATCATTAATCGTTTCACAGTAATAATTTTCCTTCTTATGAGCACATTTGAGAAAGCAACCGTTATTGCCCTCGAGCCGTCGATCGACTATGCTCCTGGATCAGTCATTAGCAAGCAAGTCACCATCAACCGCGCTGGAAACGTCACCCTTTTCTCCTTTGACAAAGGCCAAGGCCTGACTGAACACACCGCGAATTTCGATGCCCTTGTGCAGATCCTCGATGGCGAGGCCGAGATCCGTATTGACGGGACGCCGCACCGCCTGAAAGCTGGCGACTGCATCATCATGCCCGCCAATCACCCCCACGCCTTGCAAGCTGTTGAGCGCTTCAAGATGCTGCTTACGATGATCAAAGGCGGCGAATGATTCGCCTGCCACTCTGTTCTGTATAAACCGAGCCGCCCCTCGAAGTCCCTGAGAAGGACTTACCGAGGGGCGGCTCATTTTGCTTGGTCGGGCACGCGTCGTTACCCAACCGCGAGGCGTCGGATCTCGTCCGGCGAGTCGACTATGTGTCGCGCGCCACATTCCTCGAGCTCCGTACGCGGACGAAAGCCCCACGTGACGCCGATCGAAACGAGTCCGCCGTTGGCTGCCGTTTGCATGTCGACGCCGGAATCGCCCACGTAGAGCGTCTCCTCTTTCGTGCAACCGGTGATCTGCAACACGTCTCTGACTACGGTCGGATCGGGCTTTGTGGGTATGCCCTCGCGCTGCCCAAAGACAGCCGCGAAACGGATGTCTGGGAAGTACTGTCGGACTAACTTCTCCGTGGCGCGTTGATACTTGTTCGAGGCTACGGCCAGCGCCATCCCGTCGGCTTGCAGTTGGCTGAGTAACTCGGGAATGCCGGGATAGGGAGCGGTGTAATCCGCGTTGTGGGCGTCATAGTACGTCAAGAAAGCGCTGCGAATACGGGCGATGTTCTCCTGCGTACGCTCGCCCTCAGGCAGAGCACGTTCGAAGAGCTTATTGATACCATTGCCAACGAAATACTTGTACGCCTCGATGGCATGCGTCGGAAAGCCAGATTTTTCCAGCGCGTAGTTCGTGCTATGGGCGAGATCGGCAATGGTGTTGAGCAACGTCCCGTCCAGATCGAAAATAAGGGAGTGAATAGGATTCATAGAGTGCATGTTTTTTCTTTCCACACTTCGTATTTGAAGCGCGCAAAGGTAGGTCAGGCAATAAATCTCAAAAATGTTTTGGCCATTTATTACGACAATCCGCTTGCGGCCAAGGATGCGAATGGGCAAAGCCTTTCGTACGGAAAGTTTAGTAGTGACACTTACCTTTGCCTGCATTCCAACCCTAAACAAGAAGAGAAAGATGAGCTATCAGGCCTTAGACATAGCAAACAAGCTCTTGGCAAGAGCTAAACGTGAGGAGAGCGGCGAATTGATGTCAAATCTGAAATTACAGAAGATGCTTTATTACGAACAAGGGTTTCATTTGGCCTACTTCGACACACCACTTTTCGAAGATGAGATCGAGGCATGGATGTATGGCCCTGTTGTTCCCTCCGTATATGAACATTTCAGATCTTCCGGCCGTCAGGGAATCGATCCCGGGGAAAGAGAAGTGATCACGCTGGAGGATGAAGAGGAAAAACTATTCGAGAATGTATTCCAAATCTATGCCGCCTACAGCGCCGTCGGACTGATGGAGATGACGCACAAAGAGGTTCCGTGGAAAAAGACGCCTACGGGATTGGGCAGCGTGATCGACAAGAAAATCATGAAGTCGTTTTTCAAGAGGCGGTTAAAATGAATAAGAAAAAGGGCGGATCTTTTATCAAGGAAGTGCGAAGCAAGCAAGAAAAAGTGGGGATTTACGATCAAATAGATCACCCACTTTTTTCCTTTAAGTACTTACAGGAAGACTCCATCGGAGCTCATACGAAACGCGGCGGGAAAGCCTATTACGACTTATTGATGCGCCTCAAAAAGCTCTCAGAATTGGGTTGGAAAGAGATTCGCATCGCTCCCCGCCACGGCTTTGGTATGGAGAAAATACCACGCAACCAAATCATTCCTCAAAAACCCCTTCCTCCATTCATTACGCCCGATGTGGAAGCTCTTCATGTGCTTCGATCCAAGGGAGACAATACCGCATTGGTCGGGTGGCAGATGGAAAAAGTCTTTTACATCTTCTACATCGAACTCAAACACGGTGAGATCTACTCCCACTCTTAAAAAAGCGAGGAGGAAGCCATAGTCCGTCACAAATGAAATGGAGAGGTGGGCAAGAATCTGATATTCCCTAGGCGAACGCCTCTTTTACGCAGCGTCAGGCTCGATGTGCTCCACCTCGGTCAGGCAACGCACGGCGGCGGCAACGCTCGCCACGTTACGGATTAGGATGCTCCGCTTGGCGTTTTGCTCGCGTAGGACGCAGCTTTTCGGATGTCGACCGATGTAACCGAGCAGACGGCCAAAGGCTATGCTTTGATAGTAGGGGCTGTCGCTGTCGGAGGGTAGGTAAAGGGCCATCGCGCCACGTTTGAGGACGACTTTCTCGATGCCTAACCGACGTGCCATACGTCTGAGAATCACGACACGAATCAGTTCCTCACCCTCGGTCGGGATACGTCCGAAACGGTCTTGGAGCGACGCAACAAAGCGCGATAAAGCCTCGTCGGTCTCGATCGTATCCAGTTCGCGATAGATGCCGACGCGCTCCGAGTCGTTGGGAATGTACGTCGGGGGGAACATCAGCTCCAGATCGCTCTCGACAAACGTTTCGCGGACGTAGTTGTCGCCCGTGTTGGGTGCGCCCTCGTCGTCCCCGGCGTAGAGATCGGCGAACTCGTCTGTTTTTAGCTCATCCACGGCCTCTTCGAGGATCTTTTGGTACGTCTCATAGCCGAGATCGGCGATGAAACCGCTCTGCTCGGCCCCGAGCATGTTGCCTGCGCCACGGATATCGAGATCCTGCATGGCGATATGCATGCCACTGCCCAGTTCGGCAAAGCTCTCGATGGCCTGAAGCCGACGACGGGCTTCCGCCGTTAGCGTGGAGAGCGGTGGCGCCAACAAGTAGCAGAACGCCTTGCGATTGCTCCGGCCGACCCGTCCGCGCAGCTGGTGCAGCTCCGAAAGGCCGAACTGATGGGCGTTGTTGACGATGATCGTATTCGCGTTCGATACGTCGATGCCATTCTCGACGATGGTGGTAGCCACAAGCACGTCGTATTCGTAATTCACGAAATCTAAGATGATCCGTTCCAGTTTGTCCGGCTCCATCTGGCCGTGTCCGACGGCCACGCGCACTCCGGGCACCTCACGTCGAATCAGGTTCTCGATCTCGTAAATGTTCTGAATGCGATTGTTGATGAAAAAGACTTGCCCGTTGCGACTCATTTCAAATTCGATGGCCTCGCGGATAATGTCGGCGTTGAAGCGCTCCAATTCCGTCTGCACCGGGTATCGGTTGGGCGGCGGCGTAGTGATGTTGCTCAGGTCGCGGGCTCCCATGAGTGAAAACTGAAGCGTGCGCGGGATGGGTGTGGCGGTCAGGGTGAGCGTGTCTACGTTCGTCCGGAGTTGGCGGAGCTTCTCTTTGACCGAGACACCGAATTTCTGCTCCTCATCGATGATCAGCAAGCCTAAGTCATTGAATTTGACGTCGCGGCCGACGATGCGATGCGTTCCGATGAGGATATTCAGCTCGCCCGAGGCTAAGCGTTTGAGGATGTCTTTCACTTCCGCGGTCGATCGGGCGCGACTGATGTAATCGATGGTGCAAGGAAAGTCCTTGAGACGCTCCCGAAACGTCTGGTAATGCTGAAACGCGAGCACGGTGGTGGGCACAAGCACTGCGACCTGCTTATTATCGGCCACTGCCTTGAAAGCCGCCCGCATAGCCACCTCCGTCTTGCCAAATCCGACATCGCCACAGACCAGGCGATCCATCGGCCGCTCGCGTTCCATATCCGCCTTCACTTCCGCAGTGGCGCGCATTTGGTCGGGGGTATCCTCATAGATAAAGCTGGCCTCTAACTCGTCCTGCATGAAGCTATCCGGACTGAAGGCATAGCCTTTCTCGCCGCGGCGGGTGGCGTAAAGGCGGATCAGATCGCGCGCTATGTCCTTGACTTTCTTCTTCGTGCGGTCCTTCATCCGTTCCCAGGTGCCGCTGCCCAGCTTGTTCAGTGCGGGCGGCTCGCCGCCGTCCTTGCCCTTGTACTTCGAGAGTTTATGCAGCGCGTGAATGCTGACGAAGAGGATATCGTTGTTGCGATAAATCAGTTTCACGGCCTCTTGCACCTTGCCGTTCACCTCGGTACGCACCAAGCCGCCAAATTGTCCCACGCCGTGGTCGATGTGTACGATAAAATCGCCGGGGGTGAACTGGTTCAGCTCCTTGAGCGTCAGGGCCATCTTTCCGCTGCGTGTGCGGTCGCTCTTGAGATTATATTTGTGGAAGCGGCCGAATAGCTGGTGATCCGTGAAAAAACAACTGCGCAGCGTATGGTCTGTAAAGCCCTCGTGCAGAGTCCGACTGACGGCCGTAAAGGGTATCGCCTCGCCCCGGTCTTTGAAAATATCCCGAATACGAGCTGCCTGTTTCTCGCTGTCAGTCAATAAATAAAGGGTATAGCCATCCGTCAGATATTGGCGAAAGGTTTGACTGACAAGGTCGAAGTTCTTTTGGAAGAGCGGCTGCGGCGACGTGTCGAATCGGAAGACAGCCGCCGTGTCGCCATCGCGCGCCATGAGGTGAATCGAGATAAAACGTGCTGCGGCTACCGAAAAAGCCTCCGCGCCGATCAACTTACAGCGCATAGCCTCCCGATCCGCGAAACCCTCGTCGTCCTTATTCACCGGCTCCTCGTCCCAGAGGGAGGCGATCCGCTCGCGGCACCACGTCGCATCGTGCGTCACGACGAGGGCGTCCTTCGGCAGCAGGTCGAGCAGCGAACTATCGGCATCGTCGTAGCGACTGATCTCCGGGACAATCCGGATCGCGTCCAGTTTTTCCTGCGACAGCTGAGTCTCTACGTCAAACGTGCGGATAGACTCGATCTCGTTGCCAAAAAAGTCCACGCGATAGGGCCGTTCGTGGGAAAAAGAGAAGATGTCTAAGATACTCCCGCGGACGGCGTACTGCCCCGGCTCATAGACATAGTCAGTCTGCTCAAAGTGATAATTATCAAGTACATCAGAAACAAAAATCGGGTCCACTTTTTCGCTTACGTGAAGCTCCAGCGTGTTCTCCTTGAGCACATTTTTCGATAACACACGCTCAGCGATAGCATCCGGATAGGAGACGATGATCACATTCGGCGCATCTGATTGCAGCGTGGCCAACGTCTCCGTTCGCAGCACCTCATTGGCCGCGTCCGTGTGGCCATATTTGATATGTCGGTGGTAGGCGGAGGGGAAAAAGCTGACGCTGGCCTCACCCACCAGTTGCACTAAGTCATTATAGAAATATCCGGCCTCCTCGAGGTCGTTCATCAAGCAAAGCAGACACCCGCCACGCTTGCGAAAGAGTGCCGCTAAGCACACCGCAGCACTTGATCCCTGCAACCCTGCCCAATGCATGCTGCGCGCATCGCCTCGATCGATCAGCGACGTCAGGGCAACCATTTGCGGGTGCGCCGCGTAAATATTTTGTAAGTCTTTAATATCCATGAGACTGTTAATCAGTAAGTCAGGAGGAGAAGGAAAGGGAGAATCGGAGAAAGGGGAGATCGCTATGATCCCCCCATACAAAGGGCCGCAAAAGTGTACCCAATTCGCGAAAAACCGAACATCATCCTCGATTTATTTTCGATCACGCCCCACATCCCCAAGCCCCCGTATGCCTTTCCATACAATATCTATAGATAAAAGAAGCCCATCCCCGCCAAGCCACCCCATCCCCGACCGACGGCGGACAAAAAACACGCCCCCTTTTCGTGCGTCAGGGTAGGGGCGTATTGCATACGCCCCCATAGTTCTATCAAAAAATAGCAGGCGAACATATTGATTCGCCCGCTCCCCGTTATACGTAAACAAATGAACCACAGACCCGGTCCTTTTTTGATTCATTTGGCCTCTGATATGTTCATTCGTGGGGCGTATGCCATACGCCCCTACCCTGACGGACGAAAAATCGTCACGATTTTGATTCGCCTGGCCCATAATGATCAAAAAATCGCCACGATTTTAATCCGTTTACCGCACAGCAACCTCAAAATCGCCACGATTTTGATTCACTGACAAAAAATGATCCCTAAACCTATCGAGGCAAGCTATCCCCGGGCAATTAGGAAGATAAATCCCGACGCATATACGTTTCTTTTTGTATAAAAGAAGGGATTATGCGCTGCATAAAGCTATCTCCCGCAATGAAAGAAGTGAATATGCGACGCATATAGAATCATTCGAATATAAAAGAAAAGCATCTGCATTGCAGATTAAATATTCACGGAACAAAAGAAGATGACATGCAACGCAAATATGATCTTCACGAGTCAGGGAGATTCTATCTGCATTGCAGATTACATACTATCATACCGATAGCTATCGATATGCAATGCGTCGACTATGCTCCTACTGCGATAGAACCGTATATGCACGGCATGTAGCATCTTTTTTACCCATAGGAAAAGAATATGCAGCGCAGATTATATCTTCCCGAAATAAAAGCAGACTATATGCAACGCATAAGATCTTCTTTTGAGCCATGAGTATAGATTTTGCAACGCAGATATGTTTCTATTGGGTCGAGAAGATCACATTTGCAATGCGGATGAGATTCTTTCCTATCGGGAGATATAGATCTGCAACGCAGATTGTGATCTTTCATAGTGGGAGATCATGATTTGCGTCGGGTTTTTACCTTTGTGGGGCTCGGGGATTGTAAATCTTGGCGGGTATGATCTACGCGGAGGCGTTGGGATTGGGAAACCGACCTAAAACGGGTATTCCGGACGGTCGGGGATTGGAATATTTGATAAGAATGGCCTGCGATGGGACGCGGGGAAGGGCGACCTTGACGGGGATTGGCTTCTCTGAATCGTTGGGAAGATGAAATTGGGAACGTTTTTCTTCTGTTTCTTTCTCCTTTTCTTGTCTTGACACAAGAAAAGGAGACAAAAGAAAGTCAAGCCCCCGCAGGAGGCATTTTCTTTGTCCGTCGGTAGGCGGGGATGGGTGATCTTGACAGGGATAGGCTTCTTTTATTTGTTGAGAAGATGAAAATTGAGAGCGCTTTTCTTGTCATTCTTTCTTCTTTTCTTGTCTTGACTGGGGGAAAGGAGACAAAAGAAAGTCAAGTCCCCGCAGGGGGCGTTTTCTTTGTTCGTCGGCGGGCGGGGAAGGGAAATCTTGACGGGGATGTGTTTTATGTATTTTATGGTGATGTTTTTTGTGATGATAATAGAATGAAACGTGTGATTGAAATTGAGAAACTGGGGCAGTATCGGCTGGATAATTCGTTGCATACTTGGTTTCATGATAAGGTGTGCGAGCGTATCGGCGCGGCTGATGGAGAGAAGATCGGTGTGCCGCAGACGATGGTCGAGGAGTATCGGGCGTGTGTCGATGAGGAGTTTGAGATGCTGAAGGAGGTGTCTGGCGAGGAGAACGAAACGAAAGCGATCCTGAAAAAGGATGCGGAATGTGACCGTCTACTGTCTTTCATTTTGGGCGTGATACGTATTATGCGCCTTTCGCCGCGTCAGGAGGTGGCCGAGGATGCGCAGCATTTGTACGTTTTGACTCACGACAAAAAACGGATACAGTCGGAAGGCATCGGACGCAAACCGGCGCGTATCGATTCACTGCTGAACGACCTCAAAAAGCCTGAACCGGCGGCCATGATTACGCGGCTCGGCCTCGACGAGGCTGTCGGGCTGCTGAAGCAGGCTAACGAGGACGCGAGTCGGCTACAGCGTGAGCGGAGCAATCTGCGCGTAAGGCGAAAACGGCCTTCGATGACGCAAATTCGACCCAAAACGGACGAGGTTTACCATGAGGTGATCCTCCAATTACAATATGCTTACAAAAATAATGTTCCGCCGATCGACCGTGAAGCCATCGCCGAACTGGTCCGCCATCTGAACGAGCACACGGCGCACGCCCGCATGACTTACAAGAAGAGCTTGGCCCAACGGCGGGCCAGACGTAGACAAAAATCGGTGCCCACAGATGCGGACAATCCTGTATAATCCACGGCTCCGCTTCATTTTATTTATCTTTGTTGCGCTGAAGGGACAAACGACCTCCACCCTCGATCGATGAACGCAAAATACCTCCTTTTCCTGCTCTGCACACTGGCCGTCATCGCCTGCCAGCCCAGCGGCGGGGACGACACGCCCGCCGTGGCTTTCTATTACTGGCGGACGACGTTCGACCTGACGCCTACGGAGCGGCGCGTGCTGGAGGATTGCGATGTGAAACACCTGTATATCCGCTATTTCGACGTCAAAATAGATCCCGCCAGCGGCATGATCGTGCCCGAGGCCCCGGTTCGTTTTCGCAGCCTGCCGCCGAAGGGCATCCGCATCACGCCCGTGGTCTTCATCACCAACCGCGTCATGCTCCGCCGCGAGACAAACGTCGACACGCTGGCTGCGAACATCGCTGCCTACATCCGACGGATCAACCGGGCGGTGGGTCTGCCCGAACCCGACGAGGTGCAGATCGATTGCGACTGGTCGACCGGCAGCCGCGACCGGTTTATGCTATTCATCGACACCTTGAAGCGGCACGGCGGCTTCCGCAACCTTTCGGCCACGATCCGTCTGCACCAAGCTAAGCATCAAACCATTACGCGCATCCCCGGGGTCGATCGCGGCGTCCTGATGTACTATAACATGGGCTCCGTGGAGACGGATACGGTCAATTCGATCTATGACCGCAAGATTGCCAAGCGCTACCTCGGCAGCCTCAAGGTTTACCCCCTGCCGATGGACGTCGCACTGCCCATTTATGCTTGGGGCGTACATCTCAGCGAGGGTCACGTGACCGAGTTGATCAATCGTATCCACCGCGCTGATTTTGAGCAGGACACGAATTTTCTTGTCCCACATGGTTCGAACCTTATCACGGTCAAACATTCCCTGATCAAAGGCGGACGTTACTACCGCACGGGCGATGAAGTGAGGATAGAGGAAGTGACATCGAAAGACTTATTAGAAATGGCGCGCGATCTCAGTCGGCATATGCCGAAACGACCTCGCGAGGTTATCTTTTTTGACTTGGATGAGCATCATTTCAATAAATACATAACGAACTATGAAAGCGAAACGAATTTCTTTAAGGACGTGGTGCGCTGTTTTTAGCGCTATACTCATCTCGACGGGTCTGGCTTGGGCATGCTTTTACATGGACTTCGACCCGCCGTCGAACTTCAGCCCGGAGCTGATGATGAGGGATGCGGCGGCCTATCGGCCTCTCTTTTATGACCCCAACACGACGTTTTACAACGGACACGATGACCAGCATCCCCGCCGATTCAACGAGGAGGTAACTAACGATTGGTATGACTTTTTGGATGGAAAACTCACTCGGGAACAGATTGCAGCCTTCATGCTCGAGGGCAAAAGGGTCGCGGCTATCGCTAACTCCTCGAGTCCGAAGGTGAAAGCCTTCGAGCGCTTCGTACGCCTGGCCCACCAGGTAGACAACTACGCCTGCACACCGATCAATCCGTGGTCGTATTACAATAATCCGCAGTCTGATACGCCTCAAAAGACGTCTGAGGAGCTGGTCGAGGAAGCCATTCGGGATTACAGAGCCGAAACGAATGCCTTCCTCAAGAATCGCTATGCTTTCCAGGCACTTAAGGCGCTCTTTTACGCTGGGAATCGGGATGCGTTTGAACGTTTTTTCGGCGAAGTTGAGCCGAATATGCCGCGCAATACGCTTTATTATCGTGCCCTCGGTTATCGCGCGGGCTTCTACATCGAGGTGAAGGACTTTTGCAACGCGAATTTGCTTTACGCAGAGGTATTTAACCACGTCCCAGCCATGCGACCGGTCGCCGCCACGTCGCTTACGCTGCAAGACGAAAAACAATGGGAGCAATGCCTCCGCGCAGCCTCGCCCGAGCAAAAAACGGCTCTCTGGGCCCTGCTGGCATTCCGGACAGGCGATAACGACCGGGCTATCCGATCCATCTATCAGATCCGCCCTAAGGAACCGCTGCTCAGCCTACTCGTGATCCGCTTCATCAACGAGAATGAGGATAGCCGATGGTCGCTGATCGGCCCACCGACGAAAGATGCCGATCCGAAGGCCAACCACATGAAGGAAATACCGCGGGAAACGTTCGATTTGATCCGGCGAATCGCATCGGAGGAGAAGACGGAAAACCCGTTCCTCTGGTATGCTGCGGCGGGCTACATCACGTCTTGGTCGGGCGACTACGATGGCGCTAATTCGCTCTACGATAAGGCCGCAGGACAAATGAAGGCCGGCAACAAAGAGGCGGCCGATCAGCTGCGCTTACTGCGCCTCGTCAACGCCCTGAGTCGGATCACGGAGGTGAAAGGCGACAACGTAGAGCGCCTCACCGAAGAGCTCCGATGGCTTTACAAGCAGAACAGCTATCCGGAATATGGGGAAGGAGGCATGCGTTACAAGACGGCCATCACACAAAGCGCTACCTATCTGTCCACGCTCTACGCCAAGGCCGGTCGGCCGGAGCTGGCAGAGATGCTGGATCATAGCAGCGAGAAGATTGCTCAGCCCGGCGTGGTGGACAAGCTGATCGCCGTGCTCGAAAACCCGCGCACACCGATGGAGAAGCTCATCGTCGACATGTATCCGTATACGGCGGAGGAGTTTTACTTCTACAAGGCCCTTCAAGCCCTTCACGCCGATCAATTGATCGAGGCCGAGGCGCTGATGAAGAAAGCGGGCAAGCAGGGGATGACGGAAATCTACACGAATCCCTTTAACGACTACATCCTTGATCCCTTAGACGCCCATACCCGCAAGCATATTAAGGAAGCGAAGGTGAAATACACGCCGATCACGCTTATCCAAAAGATGCGGGAGGGCGAAGCCAAGATTGCGCGCGGTGAGGAGGTGTATAACAACAGCTTACTGGTCGGGAATGCTTTCTACAACATGTCGTTTTACGGCACAAGCGACATCTGGCGCGTTCCGTTGCTGAACGCTTCCATCTTCGAGCTCGTCCCCTGCTATGCCCAAGAGATGGTCATGACCAGCCCCGCCGCGAAAAAGTATTACCGCATGGCGTTGAAGGCCGCTACGACCGATGAACAGCGTGCAAAAGCCGTTTTCCTGTCCATCAAATGCGATCGCAACGACTGCTATTTGGGGCCGATTCGAGGACGTGCCCTCTGTGACAATCAGAGGTATATGAATCAGAGCAACTCTCCCAATTGGCTCGATCGTGACGGCTTTGGCGAGCTGATGCGTTACGCGAACACGCAGTACTACCGGGATGTGATCCGCGAATGCGGCTACTTCCAGCTCTACGTGGCCAAACACAAGCGATGACCGATGGAGGAGCTGCTTCATTTGGAGTCTCGGAAGCGGAGACACGTCGATTTTTCGGATCATTCGGTTGCTGATAAGGCGATTCGTGGGGCGTATACCATACGTCCCCACACGAATGGCCGGAAATTTGTCGAGGATGATCTTCGTTTTTGGTCACGGAAGCGGAAACTCGTCGGGCGTGAGCTTCGAACGTATTCAGCTTATCTATATGTAATCCATAGTATTCACCACTTTTCAACAGAGAACAATGAATGAACGAATGAAAGCCTTCAGCAAGAGGGCCATGTACGGCGCACTGGCCGGACTGCTCTGGATAGCCACTCCCGCAGCCCGAGCGCAAGACAACATCACCTTGACAGACTCTGCGCAAACGGTGGCACTCGTGGCCGCCGCTAACGATACCTCCGCCTTAGCGCCCATCACAGCGACAAGCGATAGCGTCTTCCTCAAGGATTCGTCGGCCGTGCTGCCCATCAAAGAGGCCATACAGGACGGTGACTTTCGCACCAAGGCCCAGCTGCGCGAAGTGGTCGAGCAATGGAACGCCGCCCTGACTCCAGCTACCGTCGACCGCCTGAAGCAGCTCTATCACGACACCGAGGTGCTCTATTACGGCGGCCGCACCACACCCGATGAGTGCATCAACGACAAACGGGCCTACATGGAGAGTCATCCCGGATACGCCCAAACGTTAGTTGGCGAGATCGTCTACGACTCCATTAATCAGGTCACCTATCGCTGCTCCTTCATCAAACGCGTCAAGCAAAACGATGGCTTTTTCGAATATCCCTCCTACCTCGTCATGATGCGCATGCCCAACGGCTGGCGGATCACGGCCGAGGGCGACGGCGCCACCGACTACAATCGCAAGAAGAGCGAAACGGGCAGCGCACGCGGTAGCGGCATGAACGAGGGCGACTTCAACGGCACGGGTACGAAAGGCTACGTCTGGCTCGAGCCGCCTGTGTTCGCGAAAACGGATGACGAGGACGCCGGTTGCCTCGGCGGCTGCGACGGCACGATCCGCTTCCTCAACCCCTTCATCCCACCCATCAAGGTTCGCCATTGCATCGACGGCACGCCCGATAACCTCGGCGATCTGAACGGTGACGGCGCCGACGAGGTCGGTCTACTGCCCATCTGGTTCAATGGCTGCTGGGCCGACTACCACGTCTGGACGCTGCAAAACGGTCGCTGGATCGAGGCGGTAGAGAGTTTCCCCACCCATTGCGACCAGTGGAAGACGGGGCTGAAGCCCGTCGAAGTCGATTCCAAACGCCCGGGCTACGTCATCATCCGTTACAGCGAGAATGGCAAGAACGGAGGCATCGAGGTCAAGAGCAAGTCCGTGCCCATCCGCGGCGGAAAGGGTGCGGCGACCGATCCCGTCACGTTTCCGAAACTATGAGCACCGAGCGCCCCCTCTCCTCCCCCACGCCACCGTCCGCTGCCGCTTCCGTGAGTCCGCTGAAGGCTTGGATCACGGCGGCAAGGCCCCACACTCTGGCAGCCTCGGCCTGCCCCGTGGTCGCTGCGTCGGCGCTGGCCTGGCGGGCAGACACATTTCGGTTCGTACCCGCTGCGCTGTGTCTGCTCGTAGCCGTGCTAGCGCAGGTGGCCGCCAACCTCTCCAACGACTACTTCGACTATAAGAAGGGAGCCGACACCGATCGGCGTGTGGGGCATCAGCGCGCTGTCGCCTCGGGGTGGATAGCCCCGCAGACGATGCTCCGCGCTTCGCTCGTCACACTCGGGTTGGCCCTGGTCTGCGGCCTCTTCCTCCTTGCCTATGGCAACCCGTTCCTGCTCCTCGGTGCGGGTGTAGCCATCGCACTCTGCGTGCCCGCCTACACCGCCGGCCCCTACCCCTTGGCTTATCGCGGCTGGGGCGACGTCTGCGTGCTGCTCTTCTACGGCGTGATCCCGGTCTGTCTCACGTATTACGTCCAAGCGGGCACCGTGACTGCCACCACTGCGTGGATCTCCGTTGCCCTGGGACTACTCTCCGTCAACATCCTCCTCGTCAATAACGTCCGCGACCAAGAGCAGGACGCCGCCGCTGGCAAACGCACCACCGTCGTGCGTTTCGGCCGCCGCTTTGGCACGACGCTCTACCTCGTCTGCGCCGTGCTGGCCGTCGCCTGCTCATGGCCCGCCTATTTCTATCGCGGCGCCTACACCTGGTTGCTGTTCCTCATCTTCCTCGCCTTCGAACTGGTGACGTGGCACGATCTGCGTCGCCTCAGCGGCTCCGATCTGAACCGTGTGCTCGGACTCACCGCCCGCAATATCTGGATCTATACCCTGCTGCTCGTTTCGTTGCTGGCCTTCTGAAAGATGCTGAGGCCGTTGCACGGTCCGCCAATCCTTCAGAATCAGATTCTGGGCCATTGCAAGGGTCTGCAATCCTCCAAAATCAGATTCTGGGCCATTGCAACGGTCTGCAATCCTTTAGAATCAGATTCTGGGCCGTTGCAACGGTCTGCAATCCTCCAAAATCAGATTCTGGGCCATTGCAAGGGTCTGCAATCCTTTAGAATCAGATTCTGGGCCATTGCAACGGTCTGCAATTCGTCAGAATCAGATTCTGGACCATTGCAAGGGTCTGCAATCCGTCAGAATCGGATTCTGAAGGGCCTCCCGAGCATGAATCACCCTGTAAACCCTCTTCTTTCCCCTCTTTTCATTGTGCAATTCGCCTCCTTGCTCTCCCTTGAAATGGGGATTGCCGGGCGACGTGCGCGCCTTCATCTTTGCCGCGCTAAAAAACCAAAACAACCATCCATATACAATGAAAAGAATAGCTACGCTTCTCTGCTTCATGATCTGCTGTGCCATGGCCATTTATGCCACTGACGCAAACGTGACCAGACGAACTTACACGGTGAGGGGCACCGTGAAGGATCGCACGAATGCCCCCGTTCCCTATGCCACGGTGATGGTGATCGGCACCAACATCGGAATCGCTGCCGACGTCGACGGCGGTTTTCGCCTCCAATTAGACAAAGGCACCTACCGCCTGCGCTTCTCCTGCACCGGATATGAGCAGAAGACCGTCGACGTGTTGGCCGAAGAGCAGCCCACCCTCGAGGTGACACTCGACGAGGCCAAGAACGGCCTCACCGAGGTGGTCGTCACCGGCACACGAACGGAGCGCATGCTCAAGGATGAGCCCGTCGTGACGCGCGTCATCACGGCCGAGGAAATCAAGAAACTCGACCCGCAGGACTTCAAAGGGCTGTTAGAATACGAGTTGCCCGGCCTACAATTCAACGGTGCAGCACACGGCTCCGGACTGCCCGACATCTCGTTCCAAGGCATGGACTCTCGCTACCTACTCTTCCTCATCGACGGCGAACGCATGGCCGGCGAGGGCGCCTTGGACAACATCGACTTCAGCCGCTTAGACGTGGACAACATTGAGCGCATCGAGGTGATCAAGGGCAGCATGTCCACCCTCTACGGCTCGAACGCCCTGGGCGGCGTGGTGAACATCATCACCAAGAAGGCTAACCGCCCGTTCGTGGGCAATGTCTCCGCTCGCACCACCAGCCGCGGCGATCAGAAATACGCGCTCTCCGTGGGCACACGTCAGGAGAAGTTCTCATCGCTCACCTCAGCCTCCTTCAGCCGTCGCAACCCGTACACCATCCGAGACACCAAGCCGATGACGAGCACCTTCAAGCGCCCCGACGGCACCGACTCCACAGCCGTGGATACCACCCGACGCAGCTTCAACATCAAGGGCTACGAGACCTTCTCCATCGCCCAAAAGTTTGGCTACGACTTCACCGACCGACTCAGCGCTGAGCTGACAGGCAGCTTCTACCAGAACCGACTGCTCTACACCGAAGAGATGAAGCTCCACGAGCGCTTCCGCGACTTCACCTTCGGCGGCAAGCTGAACTACATCCTCAACGAGACCAGTCGGCTGGACATCTCCTACCACTACGACCATTATTATAAGAACGACATCTTCCCCCAGGCTGGCGACCTCACCACGGTGAAGTATCGCGACATCACCCACAACATCCGACTCAACTACAGCCTCCTCCTGGCCGACCGCCACGCCCTCACCGCCGGCACCGAATACAACACCGAGCGGATGAAGAGCAACTGGTTTCGCGACACCACCTCTTCCCGTTTCTCTAACTGCGTGATCTACGTCCAGGACGACTATCGCGTCACCGACCGCCTGAGCCTCGTCGGCGGCCTGCGCATGGACTACCACTCGGAATACAAGGCGCACGTCAGCCCGAAACTCTCCGCCATGTATCGCCTCGGGCACGTCACGCTGCGCGGTGGTTACGCGGCCGGCTTCCGATCCCCGTCGCTCCGCGAGCTGTACGCCGAGTTCGACCACCGCGGCATGTTCAAGATCTACGGCAACACCGACCTCAAGCCCGAAACGAGCCACCACGCCTCCATCTCGGCCGAGTGGGTCGCCGGCATCTTCAACGCCTCCGCCACCGGCTACTATAACTGGTTCAACAACCGCATCGTCCGGACGGTGCGCATCGAGGATGGCCCCGCCAAACAGTATCCCGACTACACCTATCAGAACGCCGAAAAGTCCAAGACCTACGGCTTCGACGTCAACGCCCAAGTGCGCCTGCCCTTCGACCTCACCCTGCGCGGCACCTACTCCTACGTCAACGACGACGAGAAGGTGCAAGGCAAACGCAGCTCCTACATCCGTCCCCACACAGCCGTCATGCAAGCCGACTACACGCGCCGCTTCGGCCGTTGCCGCGCTTACATCGGCCTGAATGGGCGCTGGATGGCCGCCACGGACTACTGGTCGTACAGCAGCAGCCAGAAGAGCATGTACAAAATGGAGCTCGAGAGTCGCATGCTCTGGAAGCTGAACGCCGGATGCTATTTCCCGCGCGGCATCGCCCTGAGCGTGGGCGTGGACAACCTCTTCAACGCAAGGGATAAGAACATCAGCTACGACGCCAGCTCCGCCACCCTCACCCGGGGCACGGAGTTCATTGCCAACCTCTCCGTCAATATCGCAGAGCTGATCGGCAAATGACGGGACGGGCACTTGGCACTTTTTTGGGGCACGACACTTCTTGAGGGAGGCGTCGTGTTCCTGTTTTTTTGGCCCCAAGCCCGACAGGTCGGAGCTACCCCAGAAAAAAGTAGGGCTAAACCCTGAGGGTTCAGTCTTCCCAGAAAAAAAGAAGAGCCAAACCCTCAGGGTTCAGCCTCTCTTAAAAAAAAGTAGGCCCAAACCCTCAGGGTTCAGCGTCACTTAAAAAAAAGAAGAGCTAAACCCTCAGGGTTCAGCGTCGCTTGAAAAAAAGAAGGGCTAAACCCTCAGGGTTCAGCGTCGCTTGAAAAAAAGAAGGCCCAAACTCTCAGGGTTCAGTGTCACTTGAAAAAAAGAAGGGCCAGACCCTCAGGGTTCAGCGTCACTTAAAAAAAAGAAGGGCTAAACCCTGAGGGTTCGAGGCCACCTCGAAAAAAACTACTCCTAACTACCGGGGCGAAGCCCCATAACTACCCCTAACTACCTATAACTACCGGGGCGAAGCCCCATAACTACGCATAGAATGAAAAGAAAGATTTATCTGTGGATTGGGATCGTCGCAGTCGTCTTGGCCGCGGCGTTTTTTGCTTATTCCAAATGGATGGCACCCACACGCGTGGCCTTCGTGAACTATCAGGCCATCTCGCTTGGCAGCATCTACAAAGCCAACGACAACTCGCACATCAAACTCGTGGAAGTCTCCACCGACGAGCTCGACAAGCTCAAAGGCTTCGACATGGTCTTCGTCAACGGCATGGGCCTGCGCATCGTCGAGGAGCAACGCGAGGCGCTACAACGCCTGGCCGACAAGGGAGTGCCCATCTACACCTCGATGGCCACAAACCCCGACAACAACATCTGCAACCTCGACTCCGTCGTGCGCGACTCCATCAAGACCTACCTCGACGGCGGCAGCAAGAAGAACTATCGCAGCCTGCTCAACTACGTCCGTAAGGTGGTCGACGGCAAACGCTTCTTCATCAACGAGCCTGAGCCGGCCGTGGAGCGCGCCGAAGACATCATCTATCACCCCAACCCCAGCGGCAACGACCGCGATGACGACCTCGAGTTCCACTCCGTGGCCGAGTATGAGGCTTGGCTCAAGAAGCAAAACCTCTGGCACGAGGGCGCCCATAAAATCGTCGTCACCGGACAGATGGCCGACCCCACCGGCCTAATCGATGCGCTGCAAAAGGCAGGCATGAACGTCTATCCCATCTACGCCCGCGAGAAATGGTTCGACTACCTCAACGCCATCAACCCCGAGATGGTGATCAACATGGCGCACGGCCGCTTGGGCGACGAGATGGTCGATTGGCTCCGGGAGCACAACGTGACGATGCTCGCACCGCTCACCGTCAATCGCCTCGTGGAGGATTGGGAGAACGACCCGATGGGCATGTCCGGCGGCTTCATGTCGCAGAGCGTCACCATGCCCGAGATCGACGGCGCCATACGTACCACAGCACTCTTTGCCCAGTATGAAGACAAGGACGGCTACCGCCACTCCTTCGCCGTGCCCGAACGCCTCGAGACGTTCGTCGAAACCGTGAAGCGCTTCCTCGACCTCCGCACCAAGCCCAACAGCGAGAAGCGCGTGGCCATTTATTACCTCAAGGGGCAGGGCCAAGGCGCAACCATGACAGCCGGCGGCATGGAGGTCGCTCCGTCGCTCTATAACTTCCTCAAGCGACTCAAAGACGAGGGCTATAAGGTGGACAACCTGCCCGCCAACCACCGCGAGTTAGAGAAGATGATCATGCAGCAGGGCGCCGTCCTCGGGGTCTATGCCGAGGGTGCGATCGCTGAGTTTATGAAGACCGGCAACCCGGAGCTGATCAAGAAGGAAGATTATGAAGCCTGGGTGAAACAGGCGCTCCGCCCGGAGAAATACAAGGAAGTGGTGGCCGCCAATGGCGACTTCCCCGGTCAATACATGGCCACGACCGACGGCCGACTGGGCGTGGCCCGACTGCAATTCGGCAACGTCGTCGTAATGCCGCAGAACGCCGCCGGATCGGGCACAAATGCCTTCAAGATCCTCCACGGTACAGACGCCGCACCGCCGCATCCTTACATCGCCTCCTACCTCTGGATGCGCTTCGGGTTTAAGGCCGACGCGCTGATCCATTTCGGTACACACGGCAGCCTCGAGTTCACGCCCCGCAAGCAGGTGGCACTCTCCAGCAACGACTGGCCCGACCGACTTGTGGGCCCGCTACCCCACTTCTACGTCTACACCATCGGCAACGTCGGCGAGGGCATCATCGCCAAACGCCGCTCCTACGCCACGCTCACCTCATACCTCACGCCGCCCTTCATGGAGAGCAGCGTGCGCGGCATATACCGCGAGCTGACCGAGGCACTGAAGATCTACGACCACCTCGCCGAGGACATCAACGAACGCCGCGAACAGGGCAAGGCTCCGGACGCCCGCATGGAGGCCGACCTGAAGCGTGCCGCGATCAACGTGAAGGCGGCCACCGTAAAGCTTGGCATCCACCGCGACCTGGAGCTGGATAGCATCGCCGGTAAGCCCTATTCGGAGGACGAGATCCGCCGCGTGGAGAACTTCGCCGAGGAGCTGGCCACGGAGAAGATCACCGGACAGCTCTACACGATGGGCGTACCCTACGAGCCCGCTCGTATCACATCGTCTGTCTTGGCTATGGCCACCGACCCGATCGCTTACGGCGTCTGGGCGCTCGACAAGCAGAAGGGACGCACACACATTGACGCCGATCGCGACCGCGTGAAGTTCACGCAGCTCTACTTAGATCCGGCAAAGGAGCTTGTGAACCGTCTGCTCACCCAACCGACGATGGCCACGGACGAGTTAGTCTGCCGCACAGCCAAGATCACCCCCGAGGAGCTGGCTAAGGCGCGCGAGATCATCGCCGACCGCAACGCCCCGCGGGGTATGGCGGCCATGATGATGATGACAGGCAACAAGAAGAAAGGCGGTATGCCAGCCGGTATGCCGGGAATGCCACCGAAAGGCATGGGTGGTAAAGCCGACGCCAAGCCCGCCGGACATCCCGGTGGTATGCCAGGTGGTAAAGCCGACGCCAAGCCCGCCGGACATCCCGGAAGCATGCCGGGCGGTAAAGCCGACGCCAAACCCGCCGGACATCCCGGAGGTATGCCGGGCGGTAAAGCCGACGCCAAGCCCGCCGGACATCCCGGAGGTATGCCGGGCGGTAAAGCCGACGCCAAGCCTGCCGGACATCCAGGCGGTATGCCGGGCGGTATGCCGCCGAAAGGTATGGGTGGTATGATGGGTGGCAAGAAGAAGACGTACACGAAGGACGAAGTGCATCTGGCTGACGCCATCATGGAAGTGGAACGCACGATCCTGAACGTGAACAAATACAAGACGTACCTCATGGAGAGCCCCGAGAGCGAACTGCGCAGCAACATGAACGCACTGAAGGGTGGCTACGTGGTTCCGTCGCCGGGCGGCGATCCGATTGCCAACCCGAACACACTGCCCACGGGCCGCAACCTTTACTCGATCAATGCCGAGGCGACGCCCTCAGAGGCAGCTTGGGAGAAGGGTAAGCGACTGGCCAACGCCACGATCGACCTCTACCGCAAGCGCCACAACAACGAGTATCCGCGCAAGGTGAGCTACACCCTCTGGTCGGGCGAGTTCATCGAAACGGAAGGCGCTACCATCGCACAGATCCTCTACATGCTCGGCGTGGAGCCGGTGCGCGACGCTTTCGGCCGTGTCTCCGACCTGCGCCTGATCCCGTCGGCCGAGCTGGGTCGCCCGCGCATCGATGTGGTGGTGCAGACCTCCGGCCAGTTGCGCGACTTAGCTGCCTCGCGACTCTTCCTCATCAATCGCGCCGTGGAGATGGCAGCTGCGGCGAAGGATGACAAGTTCGACAACCAAGTGTCCGAGGGTGTCACCGAAGCACAGCGCACACTGCTGTCCAAGGGTCTCTCGCCGCGTGAAGCGCAGGAGATGGCTACTTATCGCGTCTTTGGCGGTGTCAATGGCAACTATGGCACGGGCATCCAAGGCATGGTGGAGAGTGGCGACCGCTGGGAGAAGGAGTCCGAGATCGCTGAGACGTATATCCATAACATGGGTGCCTTCTACGGCAGCGAAAAGCAGTGGGAGCTGTTCCGCCAATACGCTTTCGAGGCCGCGCTGACCCGCACCGATGTCGTCGTACAGCCGCGCCAGAGCAACACCTGGGGTGCCCTTAGCCTCGATCACGTCTACGAGTTCATGGGCGGTATGAACCTGTCCGTCCGCCACGTCACCGGCAAGGATCCCGACGCCTACCTCAGCGACTACCGCAACCGCAGCAATGTGCGCATGCAGGAGGTTAAGGAGGCCATCGGCGTGGAGGCCCGCACGACGATCCTCAACCCGACGTATATCAAGGAGAAGATGAAGGGTGAAGCCTCGTCGGCCGGTGTCTTTGCCGAGACCGTCCGCAACACCTACGCCTGGAACGTGATGAAGCCGTCCGCCATCGACAACGAGCTGTGGGACGAGATCTTCGACGTCTACGTCAAGGATAAGTACGACCTCAAGGTCGACGAGTTCTTCCGCGAGCAGAACCCCGCCACGCTCGAAGAGATCACGGCCGTGATGATGGAGACGATCCGCAAGGGCATGTGGAAAGCCACGCCGGAGCAGATCGCCGAGTTGGCCCGCGTGCACACCGAAACGGTGAACAAGTACGGCGCGGCATGCTCCGGCTTCGTCTGCGACAACGCCAAGCTGAAGGACTTCATCGCCTCGAAGGCCGACGCCTCGGCCGCCGCCCAGTACAAGCAGAAGATCGCCGAGGCGCGCGAAGCCAACCTCGCCGACAAGGACGCCAAGAGCGTCGTCTTAGAGAAGGACAAGCAGAACGCCATCGACGAGACGGCCGACACCTCGGGCCATCGCATGATCCTCATCGCAGCCATCGCGCTCGTCGTAGCCATCGCCGCATTCCTCATCATCCGCAGAAGGAGGAAGAACTAAAAACGAAAAGCTAAAAACGAAAAGTCCTGCCGGCAGGAGGAGGGGGGGGCGCACGCGAGTTCCCCCTCTCTCCCGTACCCGGCTTAGCTTTTAGCTTTTAGCTTTTCACTTTTAGTTTTTAGCTTTTCCCTTTTCGATTATGGACAACATCTTCCTCCTGCTCGCCTTCTTCGCTGTGGTGAAGAGCCTCTTCATGACCACCCTGCTGCCCGACCGGCGCTATCGCATCGCGTTCAGCGTGCTACTCGGCGTGTTCGTGGTGCTCTCCCACTCGTACGTCGTCGAGCTGAACAAGCTGCAGGTGCAGCGCATGCTGTCGGAGCGTTCGGCCCTGTTCGACATCTCCCTCGTGGTGATGGTCGACAGCCTGCTGACCGTCTACTTCTGCTTGGCCCGCCTGCGCAACCGCGAGCCCGAGCAGCGCTTCGCGTGGTACACCACCCTGGTGCGCCATATGCCCTCGCTGCTCATCTTCCCCGCGCTTTTCTACCTCCACATCAACCTGCTCTTCTCCCTGCCCGGCGTCGCCTTCACGACCGTCACATGGGGGCTGGCCGCGGGGGTGGTCGCCGTGTTCGTGGCCGCGTCGCTCTTTGCCCGCAGCCTCATCGGCGGCAAGGATCTGCTGATCGAGCTGATCCTGCTGCTCACCCTGTTGCTCTTCCTGCTGACCGTCTGCAGCGCCGTCTTCCACCCCTCCAACACCGTCATCTCGCACAGCGCCCCCGTCGACTGGCTCGGTTGCCTCGGCACCCTCGGGCTGCTCCTTGGGCTTACGCTTGTCGGATGGTTGATCACTGCGGTGCGGCGGAGGCTTCAGAAGAAATCATAGCCTTCGGATGGATAGTCGGGGCAAGGCTCCCACGAGGGGCGCCTCTACCTCCATCGGTGTAACGATGACTGTGCAAGACGGCTTGATGGCGGCAAAGTGTGTGAAATGACTGTGCAAGGCCTGCATGACGATTTCACAGTGTGTAAAACGACCATGCAAGACCTGCATGACGATTTCACAGTGTGTAAAAAGGCCGTGCAAGACCTGCAGACGGCGGCACAGTGTGTGAAACGACTGTGCAAGGCCTGCATGACGGCGGCACAGTGTGTGAAACGACCATGCAAGGCCTGCATGACGATTTCACAGTGTGTAAAAAGGCCATGCAAGACCTGCACAGTGGTTTTACAGTGTGTGAAGCGACCATGCAAGGCCTGCACAGTGGTGTCACAGTGTGTGAAGCGACCATGCAAGGCCTGCACAGTGGTTTTGTCGTTATAACAACCCTTTAACTACCGGGGCAAAGCCCCATAACTACCCAAGGGCGTATGCAATACGCCCCTACTACCCGGCCGCAAGGCCGATAACTACCGCGCCGCAAGGCGCATAACTACCCAAGGGCGTATGCGATACGCCCCTACATTAAACAACAATGGAATACGTATCAAACATCCTCTTTTGGATCTCCAACGGGCTGCTGGTCCCCGTCATCGTCGGCCTGCTCTACTTCTTTATCCGCAGCATACTCATGCTCGGCGGTTTCTTCAACCAATACCTGCGTCGCACCAAACAGGCGGGCCAGCTCAAGAAGCAGCTCGACACGTGGGACGGCGCGCGCCTCGACGCCCTCCTGCCCACCATCGAAGCCTCGGCCGAACGCGACTTCACCGAGGCCGTGCGCCGCATCGCTGCCACGCCCGACTCGACCCACGTCGACCGTATCCTGGCCGAGTACGAAGTGCGCGCCGACGCCGATCTGAGTCGCTGCCGCATGCTCACCAAGTTCGGCCCCATCCTCGGACTCATGGGCACACTCATCCCCATGGGCCCCGCGCTGGCCGGTCTGGCCACGGGCGACGTCGCCTCGATGGCCTACAACATGCAGATCGCCTTCGCCACGACCGTCGTCGGACTCTTCGCCGGGGCCGTGGGCTACGTCATCCTGCAAGCCCGCCAGCGCTGGTTCGTCGCCGACCTCGCCTCGCTCGAGTTCATCGCCGGCATGACGGCCCAAGTCTCACCCACTAACGCCCCACAGTCATGAGTCGCCGCCGCAGACTGCTCTCGGCTTCGGCCGAAGACAACGACCCCGTGGCCATGCTCACGAACCTCTTCGACGTGGCGATGGTCTTTGCCGTCGCCCTGATGGTGGCCATGGTGGTGAAGTTCAACATGACCGAGATCTTCTCCAAAGAGGATTACACCATGGTCAAGAACCCCGGCAAGGACAACATGGAGATCATCACCAAGGAAGGCCAGACAATCACCCGCTACAAGCCCTCCGAGAACCAGAACGCCACCGGCAAGAAAGGTCGCAAGGTCGGCGTAGCCTACGAGCTGGAGAACGGCGAAGTGATCTACGTGCCGGAATAGCCGCGACCCTCGTTGGGGTTATTATACACCAAGGGCTGCATCATCGATTGCGTATGATGCAGCCCTTGTTCTTGTGCGACCTTTATCGATGATTGGAGATCAACGACGGAATAATTCGGAATGAGATCCGAGACGGAGGACATAGATGCAGTTCTCCGACTCGTCCTCCCATATCAGCAAGAAGTCATTTTCAATATGGCATTCCAAACATCCCTTGTAGCGCCCCGTCAGCTTATGTGCATAAAGCTCGGGCGGCAACCGCTCACCACTCGCAAGCAGTTCCAGAACCGCCATCAGCTTATCCACCTTGTCGGGCTGATGGCGGTATCGTTTAAAGTCCTTCTTATACTGAGGACTATAGCGGATTGTTTTCATTCGCTACACGACCGAATAAAGGCCTCTCGGCTACTGAGGTCTATCGTACCCGCATATCGGCCGGCACGTGCCTCCTCAATAGCTGCGATCGTCTCCTCGTTCGGTTCATAATAGAGGGCATCCAATAAAATGCCTTCCACAAGGTCGTTCATGCTCCGATGCTCCTCCGCGGCCTTTTCTCTGAGACGTCCGCGAAGCTCCGTACTCAGGCGGAAGGTGGTCTGTTTCTTTCTTTTTACTACGTCCATTGATGTTTCTTCTTTTGATTATCCGAGGCAAAAGTAGCCCTGGTGCTATTTTGAAATGCCGCGCAGCAGCTCGGCAAAGTCATCGATCAGGAAGTCGGCGCCAGCGGCTTGCAGCTGGTTGCGCGTGGCATTGCCGTACGTGACACCGCAAGTCTGTAGTACACCGGCGTTACGCCCCATGAGGATATCCACGGGCATGTCGCCCACCACCAGCGTGTGCGCCGCGTCGATGCCCGTCTCGCAGAGCGTCCGGAGCACGGGCTCGGGGTGGGGCTTGGTATGCTCCACACTGTCGGCACCGAGCACGTACGAGATGCAGTCCCGCAGCCCCATTGCGTCGATAAAGGCGTGCAGCGACCCCGTGCCCCGCGACGAGGCAATGGTCAGCACCACGCCCCGCTCCCGCAGCTGTCGGAGTGTCGACAGGACGTGGGGGAAAGGGGCCGGCACGAGCGACTCCTTGTTGCGGAAGAAGATCTCGCGGTACGTCTCCACGAAGCGGTCGGCGAGGTCGGCCGGGCCGTCGGGGTAGAGATGCCGGCAGGCGTCATCGAGCTTCAGGCCGATGGTGCTGGCGCAGGCCGCCTCGTCGGCCACGGGCAGACCGAGCTTATGCATGGAGGCTTGCAGGGTGCGGACGATGTTGTCACGCGTGTCGGCCAGTGTGCCGTCAAAATCGAGGATGATCAGTTGGATGGGCATGGGTCATATCGCATCGTTGAACTCTACACGGTTGAGGATGGAGCGGCCGAGCGTCACCTCGTCGGCATACTCTAATTCGTCGCCGATGGAGACGCCGCGCGCGATGACCGTCACACGGACAGGATAGGCCGAGAGCTTGCGGTAGATGAAGAAGTTCGTCGTGTCGCCCTCCATCGTCGTACTGAGCGCCAGCACCACCTCGCGCACCTCGCCCTCCGCCACACGCTTCACCAAACTGTCGATCTCCAGATCGGCCGGACCGATGCCGTCGATAGGCGAGATGATACCGCCGAGGACATGGTAGAGACCACGAAACTGCGCCGTGTTCTCCACCGTCATCACGTCCTTCACGTTCTCCACCACGCAGACCGTCGAGCGGTCGCGCGACGTATCGGCGCAGATGTCGCAGAGGTCCGTGTCGCAGATGTTGTGGCACGTGCGGCAATATTTCACGTCGCGACGCAAGGCCTGAAGCGCCGTGCCGAGTCGCTCGGCATACTCCGGCTCGCGACGGAGCAGGTAAAGCGAAAGCCGCAGCGCCGTCTTTCGACCTACGCCGGGCAGTGCCGACAGTTCGTCGACGGCGTTCTCAAGGAGCGTGGAGGGATAGGCGCGATTCATGACTTCAGTTCGCGGCCGGCATACATACGTTCATAATACCCCACATAGTCGCCGCTGATGACTTCACGGATCCAGTCTTGGTGCTCGAGGTTCCAGCGCACCGTCTTGACGATACCCGTCTCGAAGTCCGTCTCCGGCCGCCAGCCCAGCTCAGTGGAGATCTTCGTCGGATCGATGGCGTAACGCTGATCGTGGCCGAGGCGGTCGGTGACGAAGGTGATCAGGCTGTCGTCGATCCAGTCGACGGTGGGCAGTCCGTCCGGGCCGGCGATGCGTTTGCGGAGAGCGTCGCGGTAGGCGGGTTGCTCGGTCATCAGTTGGCGGACGGTGTGGATGATCGTGCGCACGATGTCGATGTTCTTGCGCTCGTTGTGTCCGCCCACGTTGTAGACCTCGCCCGCGCGACCACGGTGGATGACGACGTCAATGGCCTTGCAATGATCCTTGACGTAGAGCCAATCGCGAACGTTCGACCCGTCGCCGTAGACGGGCAGCTGCTTGCCCTCGAGGATGTTGTTTATGATGAGCGGGATCAGCTTTTCGGGGAAGTGATACGGCCCGTAGTTGTTCGAGCAGCGGGTGATGCTGACGGGCATACGGTAGGTGTCGTGGTAGGCCATTGCCACCAGGTCGGCGCTTGTCTTGGAGGCGCTGTAGGGGCTGTGCGGAGCCAGCGGAGTCGTCTCGGTGAAGAAGCCGTCGGGGCCGAGGCTACCGTAAACCTCGTCGGTAGAGACTTGATGGAAACGTACGCCGGGGCGCCACGTTGGGTAACCCGTCGCATCGCGTCCGGTAGTCCACGCCTTGCGGGCGGCGTTGAGCAGGTTCTGCGTGCCGAGGATGTTGGTCATAAGAAAGAGCTGCGGGTCTTCGATGCTACGATCCACGTGGCTCTCGGCGGCGAAGTTGACGACGCAGTCGATGGGGTACTTCTCAAAAAGGCTTTCCACAAGCGCGCGATCGCCGATGTCGCCTTTGACGAAATGGCAACGCACTCCGTCGATGTCGCTTTCGATCGTGTGCACATTGCCGGCATAGGTGAGTAGGTCGAGGACGATCAGCTGCGCGTCCGCGTGGGTGGCCAACATATGCTTCACGAAGTTGGCGCCAATGAATCCGGCTCCGCCGGTGATTAAATAGGTATGCATAATAGTTAGAGGGTAGAGGGTAGAGGGTAGAGGGTGAAAGGCGGCGGACTTCTATCTTCTTTTCTTGCCTTGATGCAAGAAAAGAAGCAAAAGAAAATCAAGGCCTCTGCCGAGGCCGGGGAAGTTGGCCGGGTACATCTCTGGGGGGGAGTTAGAGCTCTGCGTCGCGGAGGTGGGGCAGGACACAGTCTTTCTCGGACGTGAGGATGGAGGTCGCCTCGTCGATGCTCCAATCTATGCCCACGGCGGGATCGTCGAAGCGGAAGCCGCGCTCATGGCTGGGCATGTAGGGGTTGTCGACTTTATAGGTGAAGATGGCTGTCTCGCTCTTGACGTAGAAGCCATGCGCAAAGCCGCGCGGGATGTAGAACTGGCGATGGTTGTCGGCCGATAGCTCCACCATCACGTATTGCCCGAACGTGGGTGATCCGCGGCGGATATCTACGGCCACGTCCACCACCGTGCCGACGATCACGCGCACCAGCTTAGCCTGTGCGTAGGGTGCCAATTGATAGTGCATACCGCGCAGTACGCCGCGCGAGGAGCACGATTCGTTGTCCTGAATGAAGCGTGTCGGCCCGATGTGAGCCTCAAAATCCGACTGCTTGTATGCTTCCATAAAATACCCCCGCGCGTCGTGAAACACCTTCGGCTCTAGGATCCACACGCCGGGGATATGCGTCTCGATATAGTCCATTGATTCGATAAGATTCGATGATTTGGGGGGCAAAGAAAGCGGGGTTCACCGGATCAGCTGAATGGGGCGCTGGGCAATGAACGGTATGACCACGTCGCGCATCTCCTGCGTCAGACACGCCAGGGCCTGCCGGGCGATGGCGTCGGGGATGCCGTAGAAGGCCTCGGCCAGGCTGCCCGTCATGGCCGCGATCGTGTCGCTGTCGCCGCCGATGGAGATGGCCAGGCGCACGGCCTGCTCGAAGTCGGTGCTCTCCAAGAAGCAAACGATGGACTGCGGCACAGTGACCTGACACGTCTCGTCGAAACGATTCGTCCGGCGGATCTCGTCGCACGTCTCGCTGACATCGTAGCCGTAGCGCGTGGTGGCGATGGTGCGCACCGCCTCACGTCCGCCGCCGTCGCGCAGGGTACGGATGCACTCGGCAATGCACTGCGCGCCCTTGATCCCCTCCGGGTGGTTGTGGGTGCAGGCCGCCGACTGCCGGGCCGCCTCCAGCACATCGTCCATCGGCCCATCGATCCACCCGCACGGCGAAACACGCATGCCCGAGCCGTTGCCAAAACTGAAGTACGGCTGCGGATCGTCCGAGGCCACCCACTGCCGGAAGCGTCCGCCGTAACCGCCCGTGGGATACGGGTAGCGGCGACACCAGCTGTGGAGCGTCGGCCCGAAGTCCACGCCGCGCAGCAACGCGTCGGCCACGGCCACCGTGCAGACCGTGTCGTCCGTAAATCCACACTCGGGCGCGAACAGCTCAAAGTCCGTCCGGTGCGTGTTATTAAACTCAAATCGCGACCCCACAATGTCGCCTACGATAGCTCCTAACATGATTCGTTTTCCTTTCTGTTTTGATGGAGGGGATGGCCTCCTGTTTTGCCCCGCAAAAGTATCCGAATGAAGCGGGGGCACACCTCGCAAGAGGAATGGCCGAAGGTCAACGGGGCGGTTCGCCTATACCTATATATATAGTGGCGCGGCAGTTGACGCGGGGGCACTCCGTCTTTCGATCGCTGGCGACTCGCTTACTGGACTCGCTGGATCAAAAGTGCTCCCCAAAATGTCGCATGACGGACTCGCTGGCACGCAGGCGCCCCAAAATGTCGCATGACGGCGTCGCTGGCACGCAGGCTCCCCAAAATGTCGCATGACGGCGCCGCTGGCACGCAGGCTCCTCAAAATGTCGCATGA
>ERZ772921.50-NODE-50-length-69898-cov-5.634838_pt1 | contig 69898 bp, 54 predicted proteins | sample MGYA00512117_ERZ772921 | MGnify/ENA primary metagenome ERZ772921 (study PRJEB29015, sample SAMEA2737944) | human oral metagenome | biome: human oral; feature: human-associated habitat; material: dental | place: China | collected 2150 ...
ACGGCGCCGAGAGGCCATTTTCGCCGATCTGTGTACACTCCTGCGTCCCCACGGCCGCTCGCGCGACCGGGCGGGACCACGGGTCCCACGACACCGACGGCCCCATGGCCCCGTGATGCCAGGGCGCTCGGACCTGAGGCCCACGCCGCCGGGGCGGTGACGCAACCACCCACCCACGCGAACTCACGAAGCCTCTTACATAGTACATCGTATGCGGCACAGCGGAAGCGTGGTAATGCAAAGACGACGGGGGCAAAGACTCACGATGGGTCAACGTCGATGTCCTGCCAGTCGTCAAGCCAGAGGTCAGAGACAGCCCTGAGCTCGGACACGTCCTGTGTGGGGTCGTTGCTGCGTATGCCGCACGTGGCCATACCTGTCGCCTGGGCAGAGCGCACTGCCACCGTGAGGTCCTCGAAGACGATGCATTCCTCGGGCCGTACCCCCAAGCGCTGTGCCGTGTCGAGATAGACCTCCGGTCTGTCCTTGGCAAGACCAAGCTCTCCTGTATGCACGCGCACATCGAAGAGGGAGTTTACGTCCACGTGCCGCATCGCGTCGAGGACGTCCCTGTCGTTGGTGGTGGCAAGGGCGACGGGAATACCCCGCCTATGCAGGGCGCAGATGTAGTTCTCGGCTCCCGGCCTCAGTTTGACGTTGGACTCATAGAGGGTCCGGCCCATCTGATTCCACTCATCACAGATCTCCTGTGTCGTTTCGGAAAGGCCAAAGCGCTCGATTGTGTATCTGGCACCCGCAGCAAAGCCAAGGGCGCTCAGGGTGCGTGAGTAGTCCTTGGGGCATTCGATGCCGCGCGAGCCTAGGAAGGCCTCGTCCACCTGTCTCCAGAGTGCGGCCGTGTCAGAGATGGTTCCGTCGAAGTCAAAGATGGCAGCCTTGAAGGCAGGGGGCCAGAGCCTGTCCGCATCGTCGTTGTCGTAGTGAGCTGCCACGTCCCTCTCCATCCCTCGCTTGACCCCACTTTAGTCTAGCAGAGGGTGGTGACTTCTGCCGAGGGTATCTCTCATGTCGCTGGCAGGGAAGGGTGAGGGTGACTCTGCGCGGGGCGCCCTCATCTTGGGCGGGGCACCCTCATCTGATATCCTCGTCTGTGAGATACATAGCCGCTTCAAGCCAAAGAGAGGTTTACTATGACAGATCAGGTTCTCAAGCAACAGGTCCATGACTACGTTGAGTCGATATGGGAAGACGCGGTGGCAGATATCGCCACGCTCGTGGCGATTCGCTCGGTTGAGGATCTGGACCACGCCGAGAAGGGCAAGCCCTATGGCCCCAAGCCCTACGAGGCGCTCTCTGAGGCCGTCAGGATCGCCTCGCGCTTGGGACTTGACGCCCACAACCTCGACGGTCACATTGGGTATGCGGACGTACCTGGTGCAAGCGACAGACAGCTTGCGATGATCGCCCACACCGACATCGTCCCGGAGGGCCCGGGCTGGACCTTCGATCCGTTCAAGCTGACGCGCAAGGACGGTTACCTCATAGGCAGGGGCGTCCTCGATGACAAGGGACCCCTCGTGCTGAGCCTGTACGCGGCGAAGTGGTTTGCTGATAGGGCCAAAGGGACGGGGAAGCAGGCGCCATACACCGTTCGCGCTATCATCGGCAGCAACGAGGAGACCGAGATGGCCGATGTTGAGTGGTATCTCGAGCGCTACCCTCAGCCCGCATTCTGCTTCTCGCCCGATGCGGACTTTCCGCTTATCTGTGGCGAGAAAGGCGGCTTCTCCGCGACAATACGCTCGCGGGACATCTCGGACGTGATCGTGAGCCTTGAGGGCGGCACTGCAGGCAACGCCGTTGCCGGTGAGGCGACGGCGATCGTGCGGGCAGATGCCGACGCACTTCCCGGCACCGATCGCATTGAGGTCAAGCCAGCCTCAGACGGGCACGTCCGACTCGTCGCCCATGGCATCGGCGCGCACGCCTCGCAGCCGCAGGGCTCGATCAATGCCATCGGTCTTCTGGTTGACTACCTGCTTGATCACGACCTCTGCTCTGCGGCGGAGAGGGACTTCCTCGACCTCGAGCGACTCGTCTTTGGCTCCACCGATGGCTCTACCTTGGGTATCGCTGCCACAGACGACCTCTTTGACCCTCTGACCTGTATTGGCGGCACCATCCACACCAAGGGCGGCACCTTTGAGCAGACTATAGACGCACGCTATCCCAGCTCGATCACGGGTGAGGAGATCGCACGCCGCGTGGGAGGGCTGGCTCGTGAGCATGGCTGCGAGCTTTCGGTCGACCTTGACATGGTGCCCTTCTCCACCGACCCGAACTCAGCTCCCATCCAGGCGCTGGTGGCAACCTATAACGAGTACGCTGGTCGCGATGCCAAGCCCTACACCATTGGTGGTGGCACCTATGCCCGCCACTTCAAGGTAGCGGGCGCCTTTGGGCCCAACGACCCCACGTTTCCGATGCCCGACTGGGTGGGCTGCGAGCACTCCGCCGACGAGGGCTTCTCGGAAGAACAGTTCAAGCGTGCCCTCGAGATCTACATCGTCTCTCTCTCGCGCCTGATGGAGCTCGAACTTTAGTGAGGTTTGGGGCGGCTCAGCCCCCCACTCGTGGAAGGCCTCCCAGCAAGATCTGAGACGTGCGATCTCTCGGCGCAACGCTCGCGGATTTGAAGTCCATCCCACCCCGCACTGTCGCCTGGCCCTGAGCGCACCGCATCGCGCGCTCAGGGCCGTCGAGTTGCAGTGCGTGTGCGCGGCAACGGGCGTAGCCAGACCGCATGGAGAAGCAACACAGACGGGCACTGCCTCGCTACGCGTCCGGCTCCGTCTCGAGCGAGCGGAGGATTCCGAACACGACATCGTCGGGATAGAGCCCTGCCAGGATGCTCACGAAGTTGCGCGCGACAGGAAAGACTTCGGCGTTGACAGAGGCCTTCATGCACGAGAGGAAGGCATCGGCTATGGGTTCGGTGGGCGCTATGGGGATGTCGGCATCGGTGAGGATTGAGATCATTTCCTCTTGGCTCATGTCCTCGCGGAAGGTCTCGGGATGTTGCATCGCGAGGGTCGCGAGCTCTGTGGCCGCCATTGGAAACGATCCCCTCAGTACGCCGAGCGAGCTTTTGTAGCATGCCTCAGCCGCAAGGATGTTGCCCTTTTGCCACTGAAAGAAGGCCATGCGGTAGTAGCCGATTCCGAGTCCCTCAGGATCGTGCGCGGTGGAGAGGAGCCTGTTCAGGCCCTCGATGGCCCCCTCGCTGTCACCTGCCACCTCGAGGCAGTGGACGAGGTGAAGATGCGCCCTGCGATCGAGGGGGGCAAGCTCGACGGTGCGCTTGGCATGCCTGCAGGCGGCCTCGTGCCTGCCCTGCGCCTCATAGGCTGCCGAGAGCATCAGATGACACTCGAAGTAGCTGTCAGGAACGAGCATGACAGAGGTCTCGGAGGCGCCATAGAGACGATTATAGAGGGCACGGTCAACGTAGTTTCCGAAGTAGCGCCATTCGATCCCCCTGGAATCCGCAAAGAGGTCGTGTCCGTCGACATCGGCGAGTGCAGCCTTCAGGGTTATGATCGCCCCTGCGGGGTCCTTTCTGTCCAATTGCTCGTGTGCTCGTTCGGCCGCCTTCGAGAGCGCATCACCGTTGGCAAACTCCTCACCTATCGCAAACGGCTCCTCGGGGATGGTTCCGTCGATGAGACCTTGGACGCAGCGCTCAGCGGCCGAGCGAACGCTCAGGTCAGGATCATCACCCGCAACGTCCAGGATCATGCGTACGTTCTTCTCGGTGCTACCTTCATCGCTCTTGTCAAAGACAAGCCTGCGCATGATGTCGATCGCGACGTAGTTGCGCTTGTCCGCCTCCTCGATGGCAAGATCGTAGACATGGTCACAGCCGAGAGCCTCCGCCTGGACCTTTGGAATGCGCCTCGATGAGAGCGATAACGCCTCGTAGCGCCGAGGTGGGCAGAAGCGAGGCTCCTCAAGTCGGAAGGTCTGCTTGACTGGGCGCAGTATGCCGCGCTCGATGCGCATGGCAGGAACGAAGCGGTGGTAGACACGGTTGAAGTTTCCGGTGTCATCCATGTCCTTCTCGACGTCTATCTGGCTAAAGCGCCAACGATCGAAGTCAACAGAGAGGTAGCATTGGTGACGGTTGGCTGTGTCGAGCGTGGCGGCCACCCATACGTGGAGGATCTTGGATGATGAGCGAAAGGCGATCGCGGCAAGGAGGATGGCAAGACGCTGAATATAGACGGACGCAGCTCGCTTACGCACCTCGCGTGAGCTCAAAACGATGCCGAGCCCATTCAGGGGCATGGATGAGGGAAACACCTGCTCTGGCGTAGCCGCGAACTCGATGGAGACGTTGCCGTCCGCTATGTTGACCCTAAAGTTTGCCTCGAGCCGATAGGGGAGGACGAGGGTCTCGAGTGCCGTCGCGATCTGGCGGCGTGAGGACCACTCGCTATCGGGGATGTCATCTTCGAGGGCTTTGAGGGACTTGTCCAAGGTACCTGCCTGGACGCAGATATGGTTGAGCATGAGCCAGTTGAGCTCATAGCATTCCTGCTCGCTTGCGCGAGGGTTGAGGTACTGTGTCGCAAAGCGTATCTGGTTGAGCGCGGCCTCAAGCTTGATCACGCGCAAGCGAGCGAGATAGGGGATGCTTTTTGATCCTATGCGCAGATAGAACAGGCTAGAGCGATTGAGCATCACGGCCTTGAGCGGTGGGAGTTCTACATCATCCTCAAAGAGGCCCGCCTCTGTGAGGACTCGTGCCGCGAAGCGCTCTATGCCAGAGGGGTGGACAATGTGTTGAGGAGCTTCGTCGACCGTCAGTGACAGAGAACTTTTACCCTTACCGTGGTCAGGAGTACCTCCCGCCATGCGCGTGCGAATGTCACCCACAAAGAGCTTAAGCTCGGCTATGGGGTCATCGGTTTCGGTGATCCTGGCCGAGAGACTGTCGAGGTCAAGTTGAGAATGCTTGCTCGTCATCGTGCCCTCGTCAGTTGCGTGATCGTCATGCGTGTCAAGAGTCTTCGGGGCTTGGATCGGCTCATGTGGGGTCACACGCCCTGCCTTACCCTCGTCTGGCACGTTCGAACTGTCTGCCTGCTCAGCCAGGGTGTCGGTGTCGTCCGCCTTGGCTTCGGCCTTGGTTTCGATTATAGCCTCTGCCTGGACGGCAGTCTGCACGTCCTCTTCTCGTGGGGGTATGGGCACCTCACGATAGGCACTCGTCCTGAACAGCTCGAGCATGAGGATGACGGCGATTTCCAAGCCTACGGTCAGTATCCAGATGAGCGCTCCCGTCCGTACCACTCGAACGCAACTCACGAGCAGCGTCACGCCAAGCAGGAGTTCGAAGGCGAGAAGCAGCCGCCGTGAGGAGGAGGAAGCTTTTCCATGATGGCTCGTGTCCTGAAGCATGTCCCTCCGGGGCTAAAGGTTCCGTCGCACTATCCGATGTCAGTCTGTGATATCGCCCTTATACCCACTCATGGGCACGTCTCTCGACATCATCTCGATCTGGATGGCAGGGGAGAATCCTCCCGATTGTCACCAGCCTTGTCATCAGATGGCGCCCCAAGAGGTTCTACGATAGTGCCCCAGAATCTGCGGGGCACTATCGTAGAGACGTTTTCCCAGTTGGGCCCCAAAACTCGGTACCCCAGAATCTGCGGGGCACTTGCCTACGGGCATCTGGTCCGCCAGACGCCTCCAAGAGGGCCTCTGCTGCCAGGGACCCTTTACTCTTTACCCTTAGGCATCTCCGAGTTCGCTTGGCCACACGCAGTTTGCGGGTAGCTTCGCCTCGCCGGTCCTGATCTCGTTGGGAATGGCGCTGTCAGACTGCATCAGCTCACTGAGGGTCACGAAGGTATAGCCCTGGTTCTGCAGGGTCTCCAGAATCTGGGGTAGAGCCTCGAGGTCTTGGTCACGGTTGCCGCCACCATCGTGCATGAGGATGATGGAACCCGATCCGATGCCGGCCAGAGAGTTCGAGACGATCTTGTCAGCTCCCGGTCGCGACCAGTCGTGGGAGTCCTGAGTCCATAGGACGGAGAGGGACAACATGCCCTTGCTCTTGAGCCACGTCACCTCTCTGAACGATCCATAGGGAGGACGCAGCATCGTCGTGTCAACTCCTGTGGCATTCTTGATAGAGCTGATGCTCTGGGAGAGCTCCTTCTGTAGGGTGGCCTCGTCGAGCGTAGTGAGATCTGGGTGGGTGTCGGAATGGCAGGCTACCTGGTGGCCCGCCTCGACAACCGCCTTGGCGAGATCGGGGTACTCGCGCACATTCTGGCCAATCTGGAAGAAGGTGGCCTTGACGTTGTGCTGCTTGAGGATGTCGAGGTAGCGCTGGGTGTAGACACTCGGGCCGTCATCGAAGGTGATGGCGACTATCTTCTGGCCGCTGTCGGGCGTCGGCATATGCAGCGTGATGATGCAGTCCTGCACCTCCTGCACCGTGACGTCACAGGTCTCGCCCGAGACGGTACCCGTGCGCTTCTCGACCTTGCCCACCTTGCCCCATTGAGAGACGTAGGCCAGAGCCCCATAGGTACCCTCCATCTTGAGCTTTGGCTGGATCTCGGTCGTCGTCGCGGTATAGTCCTCGGTGATGTCGGCGCCATTGCCCACTGTGATGTCATCATCCCTCGCGATCCCGTATGAGGTAAGCTGATCGCCAGAGAGCTCCCTGCCGTTGACGTTTGCCGAGAAGGGCTCGCCCTTTCCTTCTTTGATGATGTTGCCGCTGACCGAGACGTTGTTGCCGGGCGTCACCGCTATCTTGTGATCGGTGATGAGCGTCGCGAGACTCGTCCCCGTTCTTGCCGTGTACTTCTCGCCGTTCAAGGTTATGTCCACCGGTCGGTTAATCCACAAGTAGGTGCCCCCTGCTATGATACAGAGCACCACGATGATGGCGACAACGGCCGAGACCTTGCTGGACTTGCGCTTCCTCTTGACGTTGCCGTTGACGCCCTGGCCGTAGGTGGCACTGGGAATGTAGTAGGCTCCCGAAGGCGTCTCGTCAACGTGAGGGATATTCTTGCGCGTATGCGGACGTCCCGCTTTCCTTCCTGCTACGGCCTGCTGGTCGTCCTCATCACTGGGGATATCGTTGTCTGGGGTTGCGAGATGATGCGCATGGGGCTTTTCTGCATCATTCCTGTTCCTATGAGCTGCCATGGTCTGGTCCGTTCTGTTGCTGCGTCTATTGTGCTGGCACCTGTGTATCCTTCTTTCAACATACACGAACTGAGAATATCACGCAAATATGGAATGAACAACGTCATGGGCTAAGAAACATCGATAACAATGCATCGTTGCGTATGTCTTGCGAATGCAAAAGTATATCACACTTTCACGCCGCAGAAAGAACACAAACCTTTGTCTTCTAGACCTAAAAGGCGCATCCTGAGCTACGTCCCACCAGTCATGCGAGCATTCCCCTGCAGCTCAAAATGGGCCGCAGTCGGTCACAGCGAGTTATCACGCATCCTCTCGGATCTTGCGAATGAAGAGTCCGCTTCTGAGCTTTGGCTCGAACCATGTGGACTTGGGCGGCATGAGGCGTCCCGCATCGGAGACGGCCATGAGTTCGTCGATTGAGGTGGGAAAGAGCGAGAAGGCGACGCCGTGTGTGCCGGCTAGTTCTTCGAGACGCCCTGTTCCCTCGATGTCACCGATGAAGCGGATGCGCTCGCTCGTGCGAGGGTCATCGATGCCAAGGATCGGCCCAAGGATACGATCCTGCAGGATCTGCGCATCAAGTCTCGAAACGGGGTCATTCGGCAGGGATGACCCGTCGACAAACTCAAGATCGCGCCAGCTTCCGTCAAGGTAGAGGGCAAACTGTCTGCGTCCTCTCGGAGTGGCGGCGCTCACTGAGGGTGCGCCTACCACAAATCCGGCGGCAGCGATCGCAGCGAGGAGTTCTGCGGGTGTATGCCCCGCAAGATCACTCACGACGCGATTGTATGCGAGGAGCCTGAGCTGGCCTGCGGGAAAGAGCACCGCCAAGAAGAGGTCGCTCAAGGACTCGCCCTTCTCGTACCCCGCGCGTTTTTGTGCGCGCATCATCAATCCCAGCTTGGCCGCGCTTGCGGCGCGATGATGGCCATCTGCAATGTAGGCATGCTTGATTGAGGAGAACGCCTTCCTGATGGCCTCAACGCTCGTCGCGCAAGCTATCCTCCAGACTGTCTGTCTCACACCTCCGTCGTCCGTGAAATCATAGAGGGGCGCAGCCTCGCTTGCCTTTCTGATCAGTCTGTCTAGCGTGGGATCGTCTGGATAGGCGAGGAGGATGGGGCCAGTTTGGGCTCCTGTCGCCTTGATGTGCTCGATGCGGTCCGTCTCTTTGGCGGCCGTCGTACTCTCGTGACGCCTGATGGTGCCGTCCTCATACTCGTCTATCGAGCAGGCGCACACAACGCCCGTCTGGCTGTGTCCGTTCTGCTCGAGGCGGTAGAGGTAGTAGCAAGGTGACGTGTCTTCGACGAGGGTGCTGTCCTCTATGCGTAGGCGCAGGATCTGAGCAGCCTTTGCATAGACTTCGGGCGCGTACATGTCGTGATGGGGCGAAAAGGCCGTCTCGGGACGGTCTATCGTAAGGAAGCTGCCGGGATGTGCCCTCACGTAGGTGGCTGCCTGGCCTCTGTCAAACACGTCGTAGGGCAGGCTCGCAAACGTAGCGACCCTGTCGGGTGTGGGACGATAGCAGGAGATGGGCTCCGTACGCATGGTCTTCTCCGAATCCTCTTGGTTAAGCCAAGGCGTCGCGCAAGCGAGGGACGTGCTATGCTGCGACACATGACGATACCAACATAGCACGGCAGTGATGCCCTAGAGCGAAACACTAAACAGAGTTTCTCGTTTGGTCACTGAGCGCGGACAGTGTTGCGTGAGTGTTGCTGGTGAGGTGGGCATGGGCGTCGAGGACGCGGTCATGGTGGGCGATCGACGCTATGATGTCGAGGTGGCATGCACCTGCAACGTGCCCTGCGTGGGTGTGGAGCTTGGTCACACGGCCAAGCCGGGCGAGCTCGAGCGCGCCAGGGCGAGCGTGGTTGTCTCGACTGTGGATGAGCTGTCGGATGTTCTTTTGGGTGAGGTAGCCAAGAATTGATGGTGTCTGGCACTAACTGGCGTCTTTGGCTTGCCGATGGGTGGGTACAAATGAGATAGTCTTGGATGGCTGCCCGCGCATGCGGGCCGAGGACTCACGAAAGGGGACCATATGAGTGGCTTCGACGATTTGGGCGATGGGGTCCGAAAGATCTTTCTTGCTGGCGTCGGTGCGGTTGCGCTGGGTGCCGAGAAGTCTCAGGAGGTCGTGAGCGACCTTGTCAAGAAGGGCGAGCTGACCGTTGAGCAGGGTAAGATGGTTAACGAGGAGCTCAGGCAGAAGTTTCGTGACGCCACGGACGACGCCTCGCAGGCTATGCTCACGGCAAAGCTCAAGGCCATGAGCAGTGAGGAGCGTGCCGCCTGGGTCTCTAACGTCCAGAACATCGCCTCGAAGCTCGATGCCGAGACCGTAGAGGTCGAAGTCGAGAGTGATGGCGAGGCTAAGGATGGCGCGGCCAAGGACGCTGAGGGTGACGGCGAGGACAAGTAGGTAGCGCCTCGTGTCCGACGTGTCCGGGGGCATAACCGAAAAAGAGGGTAAGAGGGGCGCTCCGCGTGACTGGTACGTGGAGATGGATGCTGACCATGCCGATACGTGGGAGGAGACGATCGGACTCTTTGGAGGGAAGTCGTCTCCTGCCACGAGGTACCAGATCACGCGGGCGAGCAAGATGGCTCGCCTCCGAGAGGTATTGGCGATAGCGAGCCGCTATGACATCTTTCATGGTCTTACGCCGGAGTCCTTTCGCCATCTTCTCGAGGAGCTTGGTCCTACCTTCGTGAAGGCGGGGCAGATTCTCTCCATGCGCTCTGAGATTCTGCCCCAGAGCTTCTGCGAGGAGCTCGCCAAACTCCGCACGAGCGTGGAGCCAATGGACCGTGACCTGCTGCTCGAGACGCTGCGGGGGGAATACGATAGGCCCATCGAGGAGATCTTCGATGCCATCGATGACGTGCCCTTGGGCTCGGCCTCGGTTGCACAGGTACACAAGGCTCGTCTGGTTGGCGGGGAGCTTGTCGCCATTAAGGTACAGCGCCCCCATGTGCAAGAGATCATGGCCCAAGACATCTCGATCATGAGCTCCTTGGCCAAGCGCGCCTCCCGTCTCATGGGAGACGAGCAGTTTCTTGACCTTCAGTCAGTGGTAGACGAGCTCTGGCAGTCCTTTCTGGAGGAGACGGACTTCTTGGTCGAGGTCCGTAGCCTGACAGAATTCAGGCACAACAACGCAGACTGCAAGTTCGTGGATTGCCCCATGCCTTATCCCAAGCTCTGCACCGAGCACGTCGTTGTCATGAACTACGTGGATGGTATTCCCATCGGTGACAACGATCGTCTTGTACGTGAGGGCTATGACCTTGAGGAGATAGGTACCAAGCTTGTAGACAACTTCGCCCAACAGATACTGGATGATGGTTTCTTCCACGCCGACCCTCATCCGGGCAATCTTCAGATTCAGGGCGGCAGGATAATGTACCTCGACTTCGGCATCGTAGGACGCCTCTCCGCACACGATCGCGGCGCTATCCAGGAGATGGCCTTTGCCGTCGCCGATCGTGACTCAGCCCGTCTCAAGGACGGCCTGCTCAGCTTTTCGACCGGGACTACGAGCGATATTGATCACCCTCACCTTTTGGCGGACCTCGACCAGCTTGTCAATGAGTTTGGCCTGACCGATCTCTCCGAGTTCGACATGGGTGCCTTCTTGAACGCGATCATTGCGATGGCGAGAAAGAATGGGATCGAACTTCCTGGTGCGATGACCATGCTCGTTCGGTCGCTCGTCACGCTTGAGGGCGTCGCCTACAAGCTGTTGCCCGATATCTCGGTGATCGAGGTGATTCAAGCGCATATCAAGGCTCACCGAGATCCGAAAAAGCTCGTCGAGGACGAGTTGAAACAGCTCGCACGTGGCTCAGTCAAAGCGGGAAGAAGCGTAGTCGACACCCTTTCTCAGGCGTCCCTCGCGATGGACATGCTCACGCGCGGGCAGATGCGTATGAACCTCGATCTACCCGGCACGACCGATCCGATGAGTGACATTGCTCATGCGGCTGACCGCCTGACCATGGGCATCATCGTCGCTGGCCTCTTCATAGGCTCGTCGGTCATCTACTATGCCCGCATTCAGCCAGTCATCTTTGGCATTCCGATCATTGGCTTTATCGGTTACCTCGTGGCACTGGCGCTCGGACTTTGGATCGTGTATCAGATCTTGCGAGAGGAACATCGTCGCCACAAACGGAGGCACTGAGTCGCAGGCTACCCGACGATGCGATACCCAACCCTACCGACTCCATCGAAGTCGAGGGCATTCGCCACGGCGGGCTGCAGATCAATCTGACGGTTGCCCACATAGGGACCGCGATCGTTGACGACGGCGCGAGCCGTCCTGCCATTGTAGATGATCTCGATGACCGTGCCTAAGGGCATGGTCTTCATTGCGACGCCCATGGAGGTTGGCGTGACCCTCCCGCCTGAGGCAGTGGCACTGTACATGAGCCCGTCACCTATGCCGTAGGTGGACGCAAGGACGTAGGTGTACGAAGCGGTCGTTCTCGATGGCGTGTCAGAGGAGCTCGAGTTATCGGAAGACCCACGTGAGGAGTCACCTTTCGGGCTGGATTTTTTGGGGTTCGAATCGTTGGAGTTGCTGGAGTTGTTGGGACTGGGTTTGCTTGGGCTCGGTGATCCTCCCGAATCGGCATTGCCCTCTTCGTTGGGCTTGTTTGTGGGGTTGCTGACAGGAGCTTGACTTGGACTCGGGTTCTTGGCCTCGCTCTGCGCAACTGCCTCGGTTGTTGCATCCGATGTTTTGCCGGCGGCGACTTGTGCCTCATAGGCGGCCTGTGCCGCAGCGGCATCCTCACGGGCCTTCTGCTTGGCGGCCTCACTCGTGCTCTGCGCGTCGTCGTATGTCCGCTTCGCCTCCTTTGCGTCCTGCTCGGCCTGCTTCTTCTGACCCTCGAGCGTGGCCTTGGCGGACGTGAGCTCACCTTCCATGGAGTTGAGCTGGGCGATCTCGTCTGCTTGGGAGTTCGCAATCGTGTCGAGGTACGTAACCTGCTCTATGAACTCGTTTACGCTGTTGGAGTCGAGTATGAGGCCAATCAGGTTAGGAGAACTCTCTTGGAACCTGTATTGCATACGCATGGCGACAGCAGCCTTCTCTCGTTGCTCGGGAAGCTTCGCCTCGATCTCGTCGATATGCGACTGGTTCTCCTCTATCTGCTTGTTGATGCCGTCAACCTTATCCTGAGCTATCTGATAATTCTGACCTGCCTCGATCGCCTTGTTCTGAAGATCTTCGAGGCTGGGGGTCTCTGCAAGCGCTCTTATCGGTGGGCAGGTGAGCGCACCCGCGATGAGTGCGGCGACTGTTGCCTTTGCTGCGATTCCTGGTATTGTGTGCTGTCTCATCTCTCTCCCGCTGTCCGTGTTCGTATCTAGAATCACCTTATCGTACGTTAAGTGACCTCTCAGACGTAAGCCAAAATGGAACGTTGCGATAAAAACTCTTAAGATATTGACATTTCGAGAGCACTTTATAAGATTTGTAAGGCTTTTTCGTATACCTCAGGAGTGGTGAGGCAATCGAGACACGGCTCCGATGACTCCGACGGCCCTACCTAGTATCACCGCAGCTAGTCTACCATGCGGATGGCAACTATCCTTGGCTGGTCTGCGGGGGCAACGCTACCGTTGTCATCACGCGTGGGCGTGTCATTGGCGATGCCGTCGACTACGTCCATGCCATCACGCACCTTGCCAAACGCAGCGTAGTTGCCGTCAAGTGAGCTTTGATCCTCCTGCATGATGAAGAACTGTGAGCTTGCAGAGTCGTTCTGGGCGGAGCGGGCCATGCTGATGACGCCGCGCTTGTGCTGGATGGCGTTCGTAACGCCATTAGAGCCGAACTCTCCCTTGATGGTGCGCTCCGATCCTCCCGTGCCGTCCCCCTTTGGGTCACCGCCTTGGATCATGAAACCTTTGATGACGCGATGGAAGGTGAGCCCATCATAGAATCCCCTGCTTGCGAGGTCGGCGAAGTTACTCACCGTGATAGGGGTGTTGGTGGCGTTGAGCTCGAGCGTGATGATACCGCGGTTCTCGACCTCTATGGTTGCGTGGTGGTATCCGCTGGCATAGCCGTTGTCCAGCGGAGAGGTGAGCGTACCGCCAGATCTTTCGCCTGAGCCTGTCTCGCCCTCTTCTTGACGGGACCCAGAGCCATCCTGAGCTGTCGTGTCGCTCTGGGTGGTGCAACCGTCGAGTGCCAGTAGCGTACCTGTCGCGAGGACCCAAGACAAGAGCCTACGTCTGTCCATCACTGTGGTCATGTGAATCCTTCCGAGCTCTCTTTGTATCAGGATGGCCGGGTAAGATGGGACATCCTGTCCGGCCGTGGTCGCTGGCTTATATCTTTTGTACCCTACAAGGGTCTCCTGTCATCCGCTCGCGCCTCGATCGAGGCACCCCTGACCGCTGAACTGCCCTTGCGCTACTCCAGCTCGAAGGCGCCCGTGTAGAGCTGGTAGTAGGTGCCCTTCTGCGTAATGAGGTCATCGTGCGTGCCACGTTCGATGATGCGACCGTGATCGAGCACGATGATCACGTCTGAGTTGCGCACGGTCGAGAGGCGGTGCGCGATCACGAAGGTGGTGCGCCCCTTCATCAGGGCATCCATGCCGCGCTGCACGATCTGCTCGGTACGCGTGTCGATGGAGCTCGTGGCCTCGTCCAGGATCATGACGGGCGGGTCGGCCACGGCCGCTCGGGCAATTGAGATGAGCTGACGCTGGCCCTGCGAGAGCTGGCTGCCGTTGTCGGTGAGTCGGGTCGCGTAGCCCTCGGGCAGGCGCTCGATGAAGCTATCCGCCCCCGCAAGGCGCGCGGCGGCGACGCACTCCTCGTCGGTGGCGTCCAGACGACCGTAGCGGATGTTGTCCAGGACGCTGCCCGTAAAGAGGTTGACGTCCTGGAGCACGACACCAAGCGAATGACGCAGGTCCGCCTTCCTGATCTTGTTGATGTTGATGCCATCGTAGCGGATCTTACCGTCATCAATATCGTAGAAGCGGTTGATGAGGTTTGTGATCGTGGTCTTGCCTGTGCCAGTGGCGCCGACGAAGGCGACCTTCTGACCCGGCAGGGCATAGAGGGACAGGTCGTGCAGCACCACATGGTCGGGGTTGTAGCCAAAGCTGACCTGCGTGAGGACGACCTCGCCCTGAAGCGGCACGTAGCTGGTGGCGCCCTTGTCGCGATGGGGATGCTTCCAGGCCCAGGAGTCGGTGCGCTCGTCGGTCTCGACGAGCTTGCCGTTGTCATCCCTCTTGGTGCGTACGAGAGTTACGTAGCCGCCGTCGGCCTCGCTTTCCTCACCCATGAGCGCAAAGATGCGCTCGGCGCCTGCCAGACCCATGACCACGAAGTTGATCTGCTGCGACACCTGGCCGATCGACCCGGCGAAGCGCTTCGTGAGGTTGAGGAAGGGTACCACGATGTCGATGGAGAGGGCCATGCCACCAAAGCCGAGGTTGGGAACACCCAGGGTGAGGAAGGTGCCGCCCGCAAGGGCCACCAGCACGTAGGCGAGGTTGCCGAGGTTCATGAGGATGGGCCCGAGGGTGTTGCCATAGATGTTGGCGCTCTTCGAGGCCTGGAAGAGTTCCTCGTTCACCGCATCGAAGCCCGCCTGCATCTCGCGCTCGTGGGTGAAGACCTTGACGACCTTCTGGCCATTCATGCACTCCTCGGCAAAGCCCTCTGTGCCGGCAAGTTTGACTTGCTGGTCGAGGAAGAAGCGGGCGGATCTGCCGCCCATGACGCGCACGAGCCAGCCCATGAGGAAGACTATGAGGAGTACGACCATCGCGAGGGGCAGCGAATACCACAGCATGATGAAGAGCGTCGCAACCATTTGCAGGAACATTGAGAGTAGGTTGGGCAAGGCCTGGCTGATGAGCTGGCGCAGCGTGTCGACGTCGTTGGTGTAGTGTGACATGATGTCACCGTGCTTGGTGGTGTCAAAGTAGCGAATGGGCAGGTCCTCCATGTGGTCGAACATCTGGTTGCGGACCTTCATGAGGGTGCCCTGCGTCACGACGGCCGCTACCTGACCCTGGATGACCTGTGCGGCAATGGCGACCGCATAGACGCAGATGAGCGTCGACACGATGGGCATAATCTGCTGCGCCGCCGCGTCCCAGTCGCCAGTCTGCCAATGCTCGTTGACGATGCGTAGTGCCTGCTGCATGAACACGGAGGGCAGTGAGGTCAGGATGGCGGCCGCGAGGATGCACGCCACTATGATGACAAAATGCACGGGGTAGTAGGAGAAGACCAGTCTGATGGTCTGGCCGAGCACTCCCATGGGGTCTTGGGGGCCCCGTCTCTCGCCGGGCGTGGTCTCGCCAGGCTCACCGGAGCTTCGGGCCATCTTGGTCTTGCCGTCGCTACTCATCGGCCTCATCCTCCCTTCCCGTAACGGGCGCGTTGGTCGGGCCCTCCTCGCTCGTAGCCGTCACGGACGTTTCTTTATCATCCAGCGTACCCATCCTCATGTCGTGCGACTGCTTGTTTTGCGTGGTGTAGATCTCACGGTAGATGTCGCTGTCGCGCAGGAGCTCCTCGTGTGTGCCGATGGCACATATCTTGCCGCCGTCCATGACCACGATACGATCCGCGTCCTCTACCGAACTCGTGCGTTGGGCGATGATAATCTTGGTGGTCTGGGGTATGAAACTTTTGAAGCTTGCGCGGATGAGCTTGTCGGTCTTGGTGTCGACAGCACTCGTGGAGTCATCGAGGATGAGTACCTTGGGTTTCTTGAGCAGTGCCCGGGCGATGCAGAGCCGCTGCTTCTGACCGCCCGAGACGTTGGTGCCTCCCTGCTCGATGTAGGTGTCATACCCGTTGGGCATGCGCTGGATGAACTCGTCGGCCTGGGCAAGCTTGCAGGCTTCGACGAGCTCCTCGTCGCTCGCATCGGCGTTGCCCCAGCGCAGGTTCTCCTTGATGGTGCCCGAGAAGAGGACGTTTCGCTGCAGGACGACGGAAACCTGGTTGCGCAGGGTGTCGAGGTCGTACCCGCGTACGTCATAGCCACCGACTCTCACGGTGCCCTCGGTTACGTCGTAGAGGCGGCTGATGAGCTGGATGAGCGTTGACTTGGAGGAACCCGTGCCACCGATGATGCCGATGACCTCGCCGCTCCGTATGTGCAGGTCGATGTCCGTGAGCGCCATGCGCTCGGCCTTCTCGGAGTACTCGAAGCTCACGTGGTCAAAGTCGATGGAGCCATCGATGACGGTGTAGCGTGGGTTGCGTGGGTTCTTGAGGTCGGGGACCTCCAACAGCACCTCACAGATGCGCCGGGCGCTCTCCTCAGACATGGTGACCATGACGAATATCATCGAGAACATCATGAGGCTCATGAGCATCGAAACACCATAGGTGATCAGGGCCGACATCTGTCCCACGTTCATGGCGAGGCCACGTGTGGTGACGATGGCCTGGGAACCAAAGAAGATGACGGAGGTGTAGATAACGTCGATGGAGAGGGTCATCAAGGGCAGGATGAGCGCGAGGATGCGCTCCACGTGCACGAAGTCATGGTAGAGGGAGCCAGAGGTCCCCTCGAACTTCTCCTTCTCGTAGCTCTCACGGACAAATGACTTCACGACGCGGATGCCCGAGACGTTCTCCTCGACAGAATCATTGAGTCGGTCATACTTGCGAAAGATACGTCGAAACATGGGCATGACCTTGATGGCGATACCAAAGATGGCGGCGCCTAAGGCAACAGACACGATCACGTATACGATGGCCATCAGGCCTCCTGTGATGAAGGCCATGACGATGGCGAAGATGATCATGAGCGGGGCGCGAATGGCCGTGCGGATGATCATCATGTACGAGAGCTGTACGTTGTTCGTGTCGGTGGTGAGGCGTGTCACGAGCGAGCTCGTAGAGAAGCGGTCGATGTTCGAGAACGAGAAGCGTTGAACCGCAGCAAAGATGTCGTGACGAAGATTGCGCGCGAAGCCTGTCGCCGCGATGGAGCAGGCCACGCCCGCGCCGGCGCCGCAGGCGAGCGATACTATGGCGAGTGCGATCAGGATAAGGCTGTAGAGACCGACCTCGTCCATGCCGGCACCACGTTGGAGTTTGTCGATGAGCTGTGCCGTGATGAAGGGGATGATGCATTCGATGACCACCTCGCCGATGACGAGCACGGGCGCAAGCAGCGAGTCTCTCTTGAACTCACGGATGCTCTTGCCAAGCGTCGTGGCGATCTGGCCATAGCTGAGCCTTTCCCCAGAGCCGTCGACCTTCCTTCCCGCACCTGTGCTGGCGTCGCGTGCCGACTCTGACCTCTTCCTGCTCACCCGTGCTCCTCCCTTTGCGCGTCCGCCTCGTCTCCTCAGGTCTTGAGCGCTGCGCTCGAGAAGGCTCACGGATTGCTTGTGCCTTGCCTTATGCGGATAGTTGGGATTCGTATGCCCAGAGGGCACCAGCCCGGTACGATTGCAGCCGTGTCTAGACCTCCGCCCCAGCGGCACGCCACCATCCGTCCTCATGCAGACACAATTACAGCTATAGCTCATTGATGCTACGAACCAGACGCCACGCTGTCAAGCCGCCTTGGGACATCATGCTATGCTGCTCGCTACCTTCACACCTCCTGTCCGCCCCGAATGGCGCTGACGGCCCCTAGTCCTTCTGCCAGAGCTTGGCATCGTTGACGAGAAGGGCAAGGTAGGGTTGGGCGTCCGAGCTCAAGCTGCCGTCGCCTGTTACGTTGCCCGTGGCTTTGCCATCAACCAGGAAGAGCGCGAAGCTATCATCGAAGCGGAAGGTTCGCAGTCCTTGCGGGTCTAGGGATGTCAGCTCGGCGGTGATGGCGGCCTCGCTCTTTACGCTGCCACCCTCGTTGTCGAGCGTCATCTTGAGCGTCTGCATGGCCTGTGCAATCTTGAGTTTCCTGCCGTCGGTGACGTCAAAGGTCAGTCCCTCGAGCGCCCTGTAGGTCGTGAGGATATCTACATCAAGTTTGGGACAACTGAAATCTTCCTTGTTGCTCAGTGGCCTGTGGTCCCCTGTCTGTGCGGCTGCCATCGCGTTGGTCCACATCTCAGAGAAACTCGACCCTTTGGGCTTCTTGACAAGCACGAGCAGGTCACCCTCCTTGGTCTTGACCGTGCAGGCGCAGTCATCAGAGCTCGAGTAGTAGAGAGGCGTCACCTGGGCGAGCAGGTCCCGCCGCTGGTCATCCGGGGCATCTTCCGTCCCAAAGTAGCTGACGTTGGCCTCAGGGTCCTCTCCAAATCCGCCCTTCTCGGGGGAGAGGGCAAAGGGGTGCTCGAAACTGAACGTATGGTACAGCATTGCATAGAAGAGCAGCATGTTCTCGTTTGCAGATTGCCAGTTGAGCTTGTCGAGGATGTCGCTCTTCTGGTTGAACTTCTGTGCGATGGCCTCCTCTATCTGCCTGCGCGCCTCGGCGTTCATGGGGCCCGCATAGCTGTACCAGAGCGCGTCCGAGAGCCTTGTTGTCTCGAAGGTGCCCGCGTTGAGCGCGCCGGCAAGCGAGCGTCCCTCTGCCGGAGCGTCTGCGGTCGGCTCGAGGGCCTGTCCCGCGTTGGTGGTGTTACGCATCTGGTCCCAGCAGATCTGTAGGGGTGCACACCAGGCATTGTTCCCTGAGACGTCAGCCTTGTAGGAGGCGACGAGCTCGATGTGGCCATCGGCAGACTTGGCAGGATTCTTCTCAGGCGTGTTGGGGTTCGCTGCATCGGCATCGCTCGTCTTCGCCTGGCGGGATTCTGAGGGCTTCTGCATGCTGTTGAGGTAGACCCCCACCGCCAGGATCACCACCACCGCAACGAGGGCCATGGCCAGTCTCGTCTTGCCCGTACCCTGAAGCTTGCTCATGTATACCCCTCTCATCGCCTGCCTTTTAGCTTTTGGGAGCCACGCCTCCCTCAGTTCGGGTCATATCGCCTAGCATGATAGCCGATCGGGCGTCCCCTTGCGTGTGGCGGGCGGGCTCGTTGGCATCCTCATAAGCAAACGGACGCGCGCTATCCCGCCACCGCGACGCGGCCAGGCCACGGGCGGCTCAGTGCTGGTGGGTCAATCACTGTCTCGAGTGCTCAGGTGCCCTCCCCGGTCACCAGGGCGACGTCTGCCGCGCGGCGCAGGAATCGACGTTGGCTTGTTGCCGGGACCGTACTCGTTGTCCGACGCGCCAAGACGGGCCCCTCCGCCTTTCGTAGCGGCCTTTCTGCGGTCCCTGCCACGTCCCTTCTTCTTGCCCTTGGACTTCTTGCGAGCTGGCTCGCCATGTTCCCAGGCTGCGTCCGCCGCTACAGCCTGCCTATCGTCAGCGGGCGTGGGGGAGGCACCCGCGTACCCTTCTGACGGCTTGGGTCCTTGGGCCTTGGCACCGCCGTCGCTTGCCCTGCGCGTTGCCTCGCGTTTCTCGGCCATCCTCTTGCGCGCCTTCTTGCCGGGGAGCCTCTCATGGGGGTCGCGCCTTGGGTCCATGAAGTTTCGCTCCCACTCTGGGCCCGCGTCGAGTTCCTCGATGCGTGGAAACTCGGGTATCACGCGGCCCATGAGCGCCTCGGCGTCTCGAAGATCGAGGTAGTCCTCTTCCGTCACAAACGTGAGGGCCCAGCCCGTCTGGCCCGCGCGTCCCGTGCGTCCGATGCGGTGGATGTAGTCCTCGGCATCGCCGGGGACGTCGAAGTTCACGACGTAGGCGACCTCGGGAACGTCGATGCCTCGTGATAGCACGTCGGTTGCCACGAGTATGTCGATCTCACCGGTGCGAAAGCCGAGGAGTGCTCGCTCGCGCTGGTTTTGGCTGCGGTTTCCATGGATGGGAGTACATGAGAACCCTGCCTTTCGCAAGCGTCGGCAGATGCCATCGGCACGGTGCTTGCCTCGACAGAACACGATGACACGCTCGGCGCCCTCGTGGTTCAGCAGTTCGACGAGGGCCCTGCTCTTAGCCTTGGGGGTGATGGCTACGGCGTACTGCTCGACTGCCTCGGCCGCAGTTCCTCTGGGCGCGATCTCAACGAGCGCAGGATCGTGCACGAGCGAGCGGGTGTCTGTAAGTACGTCCCTGCTGAGTGTCGCCGAGAAGAGCAGCGTCTGGCGGCTTTCGGGCGTAGCTGCGACAATCCTCCTCACGTCAGGGAGAAAGCCCATGTCTAGCATGCGATCTGCCTCATCGAGCACGAGCACCTGCACGTGGCCGAGGCTCGCCTCGCCCTGGGCCATGAGGTCGAGGAGGCGCCCGGGCGTCGCGACGAGAAGGTCGCAACCTCGATTGAGGGCCTCGCGCTGCCCCTCGTAGCTCACGCCGCCCACGAGCACCACGGTGCTATGATGTGTGTAGGCACAGATGTCATGCGCTGCGTTATCGATTTGCTGGGCGAGCTCGCGGGTAGGGGTTACCACGAGCATCGAGGGACCTCGCCCTGTGCGGTCGTGTCCCAGACGGTCGAGTGCCGGCAAAAGGAAGGCCGCAGTCTTTCCTGTGCCCGTCTGTGCGGATGCCATGACGTCTCGGCCTGCCAAGATGAGGGGGATGGACCACGCTTGGATGGGGGTTGGCGTCCCATAGCCCATGTCTCTCACCGCAGCGAGCGTTGCAGGGCCCAGTCCAAGCCGGCCAAAACCCGTCGGATCATCAGGAAGCTCGGAGTCTGCGCTCGCACCTCGCGTGTCTGTGTCGGCGTCGCTCGTCTTGTGAGAATGATATGACTCTGCCATGTGTGCTCCAATTCACCACTACCAATACGCCAGTGTGAGCCATGCATCCGTGGAGAGGACACATAGGCTGTGTGCCTCAAGTGAATTTCGATCCTTTACGACGGTATCTGCGAGAGTGTTTACATGGTAATCTAACCACTGCTGACAGTATACGTGTCGTGCGCTCCGCCGTCACTAACGCTTCTGGAGGATATATGACGCTGTTCGAGCTTTTTGGGCTCTTACGCAAGCATCTGGGATTTGTCATCGCGGTGTCGATTGCATGCACCGCTGTGACTGCGGTCGTGTGCTACTTCCTACCCAATAAATACACGGCTACCACTACTATGTACGTGCTGTCGAAGTCGAACGGTGACACCGCAAGCAACGTGGCGACACAGTCAGACCTCAGTGCGGGGCAGATGCTCACTAATGACGTCGCCGCCATCGTCAAGTCCGATCGCGTCAAGAAGGACGTGGCCTCCCAGCTTGGACTCGAATCACTCGCAGACTACAAGCTCAACGTGACCAGTTCGACCACGACTCGCGTCATTACGCTCTCCGTTACGGGCACGGACCCGAGTGGCTCCGCCGCTGTGGCGAACGCCTTTGTGCGCGACGTCTCACTGGTGGCGCAGGATGTCATGGGCGTCGAGTCCGTGAACGTTATCGATTCGGCTGTTGCCCCCGAGGAACCCTCTGGCCCCAATAGGATTCTCTACACCCTTGTCGGTTTGGTGGGCGGTCTCTTGCTGGCAATCGTGATCGTTTCCCTTGGAGACGCAATGGACACCCGCGTCAAGGACTCGGTCGATGTCGAGAGGCTGCTCGGCGTGCCCGTTATCGGCCACTTCCCTTCCCTAGAGAGGATGTAGTAGATATGGCACTATTTAGCTCTAAAAAGGATCCGAGCGAAGTTGCCCAGTCCGTTGTCAACGCCGCAAAGACGCTCCTCGCAAACATTCGCTTCATGAGCGTCGATAACCCCATTCGCACCATCGCGCTCACCTCGAGCGTTCCCAACGAGGGCAAGACCTTCATCGCGTGCAACCTCGCAAGTGCCATCGCGACGTCAAACAAGACCGTGCTTATCGTGGAGTGTGACATGCGCCGCCGCAGCGTGGCCAATGCGCTGGGCGTTCACGCGCAGTACGGTCTCTACACGGTCCTAAGTGGTCAAAAGGAACTCGGACAGGCGGCCGTGCGTACGCAGACCCCCAACTTGCACTTTCTGGATGCTGAGCCCCATATACCGAATCCGTCGGACATCATCGGCTCTAGGCACTTTGGCAGGCTACTTAATCTCATGCACAATACCTATGACTACGTTATCTTCGACACGCCTCCCATTGGGGCCTTCGTCGACGCCGCGGTCCTTGGCGCGCAAATAGATGCAGTGTTTATGGTGGTGAGGGAGAATTACGTCAGCCGCAGCGAGCTTTTGGAGGCTGCGGAGCAGCTGAGGCACTCCAACTGCAACCTTGCGGGCGTGATCATGAACCACTGTGAGCATCGCAGCTCCGAGCACTATTATGACTATTACAAGAGGGACCGCATGGATCGGATGGCGCCGTCGGCGATGTCAAGCTCTAGAGTTGGCACCGATCAAGCGTCAGGCTCTGCGGTTGCCGCGTCCTCTGCGTCTGCGGCAGTCCCGTCGCGCCCGGATCGCCTAAGGAGCGCTCCGGCAGAGTCGGAGGTATTTCATCGTCTTGCCCCTGACGCTGGGACGGAGGCCGATGTAAGCCGCCACGCCCGCGTCGAGCAACCAAGGGCTCCTCAGGTCGATCCGCCCTCGCGTCATGCTCGCGCCCTTGACGCGTGAGGAGGATGGCCCTCGGTGCGTGACATTCATTGCCACATCCTTCCCGGTGTGGACGATGGGGCATCTACCCTCGAGGACTCCCTCGCGATGATCAGGGCGGCGAAGGCCGTCGGCATTACGTCCATTACCTGCACGCCGCACTGTCGCGATCCGTACTTTGACTTCGAGGCCATGTGGAATGCCTTTTACGAACTTGAAGAGGCTGCCGAGGGTTTTCCCCTGACCATGGGTTTTGAGGTCAATTATCAAAAACTCATGGAGTTGGGACTCGACTGGGCAGAGGCCCTGCACACCGATGGGAGTCAGGATCTCTTGCTGGAGCTCTCCGTTGGTGCGAGTCCCAGCGGCTTTGGTGATTACGAGCGTACGATCTTCGAGCTGCAGGGTATGGGCTACCAGGTTATCATTGCTCATCCCGAGCGCTATATCGCCATTCAAAGGGACATGACGCTTGCCGAGGACCTCGTTCGCATGGGGTGCGAGCTGCAGGCATCGACGGACTTCATAGCGGGAGGTAGACTCGGTGCCGAGAAGCGTCCCGCAAAGCGTATGCTGAAGGCTGGTCTCTATAGTTATCTGGCCAGCGATGCTCACGTACCCAAGCACTATAGGTACTTCCGTAAGGCACACAAAAGATACGGTCACCTGCTAAGGGAGCGCTGATTCGGCGCTCGGTCGCTTGGCGGAGAGCCTTGTGTGCTACGATAGGCGCGTTTTTGCCTCATCGACGTCTATGGTTCTGGAGGTTATTCTGATGGCTGGATATGAGGGTAGAAGAGGTTTGCGTGTTTCTTCTGCCGCACGGGTTGTGGGACTGGGACTTTCGGTGGCACTGAGTCTTGGGGGCATTGTCGCCCTTCCACGTGTGGCTCGTGCCGAGACCGTCCCTCCTGCAGAAGAGAGAGTCGTCTCGGCCCATGACGGTGTTGCTACGGCGACGGGCGAGAAGACTGCGCAGGCGACTGAGCAGGCATCGTCTATGGGCCACGCCGATGCAACGGGTCAGGCTGGCGACGCAGGTCTTGACTCTGCCCGCAGGAAGGGTCCCGGTGGTTCTGGTGGTGTTGCCTCTGCTGGGGCAAGTGCCAAGGGCGAGGGCGGCGACAGCTCAGCGGCGACGTCCGCCACGAGTACGGACGAGCCTGCGGCACATGGCGCGCGCGCAACGGACGTAGCCAGGGACAAGCCGGTGACATCTGCCACGAGAACAGGCGAGCCCGCGGCGGCCTGTGCCACGTCCGCCACCGACGAGCCTGAGCACACCGACACGAAGCCATCCGCCGGAATGGGGGGTGAGGGGGTCGCCACCCATGCAGCGAGCCCGGCTTCGGGCGTTGAGCCTGCCTCTGGCGCCACGACCACGACCCCATCAACGCAGGTGCCCTCATCTGCCACAAAGCCCCTGCCCTCGACAAAACCCAAACCTGCAACGGATGACACGTCTACCGCTCCGACTACCTATGCCAATGTGTATCGACTCTTCAACCAGTGGACCACCGAGCATCTTTACACAAGGGACCTCCACGAGGCACAGGGCCTCATGAGGCTTGGCTGGAGCTGGGAGGGCGTCTCTTGGGTTACGCCGTCCGCAGGTACCTCAGTGTATCGCCTCTATAACAAGTGGTCTGGCGACCACCTCTACACCACCAAGAGGTCAGAGTATGACGGATTGGTCAAGAGGGGCTGGACCGGTGAGGACGTTCAGTTCTACGGCGAGGCCCCTAAAAACGGCGTCTCCATCTACCGGCTGTTCAACAAGTACGTGACAACGGGCACCCACTTGCTCACGAGTTCGACGTCTGAGGTCAAGGCCTGTGTGGGGAATGGTTGGCGCGACGAGGGTACCGCATGGTACGCCGCCAAGCACGACCCCTTCTCCATTGCCGGTTTCTGGGTAGAGTGCGTTGACGGCAGGCGTCTTTGGGTTGACGCTACGTGTGCGCTCGCGAGTAGTAGGATCGTCGATCCTACGACATCGAGGGATAGGGGGGCTGGCAGGTACGCCTATGCCCGGCGTGACGGAGCCGTGGTGACGGAGCTTGCTGATGCCGGAAACGGCTGGTCGTACCTTGCGGACTCGATGGGGGGACTCGTGCACCGAGCGGGCTCTGGCTGGGTCGTCACCAAGGACTGGCCTCGCTCCGACGCGCGTCTCCAGCGCTACTACACCAAGGACATGGGGGGATACAGTCTCGTACGCCGTGGCGTCTTCTCTGCCAAGGATGACCTCGGCGAGCTGGCGTCCTACCTTGGTCGCACTGATACGGGCTACGTGCTGCGTGGGATCCTCTCTGCAGGTGGCGATTGGTCCTACCTTGCCGATGATGACGGTAGGCTCGTGCACCGAGCGGGCTCTGGCTGGGTCGTCACCAAGGACTGGCCCTACTCAGACGGACAGCTCCAGCGTTACTGGACCGAAGATAAGGGTGCCTATAGCCTGGTGAGAAACGGTCTCTTCTCGACGGGAGGCAAACGCTACTACGGACGTTACGACACGGGATACGTGGTCCGTGGTACCTATGTCATCAGTCGCTACTATGGTCTTGACACCAGCGGCGCTGGCAATGACTGGAAGGATGACACCGTTGCGATCGCTGATAATGACGGCGTCCTCCTTACGCGCGAGCAAGTTGGCCAAAGACTTCTGGCCTCCGCGAGAAGCCAGGTTGGTTGTGACTACACCACTGATGACAGCGCGTACTATCCTGGACGGGCCTTCAACTGCTCAGGCCTCAGCTGGTGGGTCTTCAACGATGCGCTTGGGGTCAACCTCTCACACAACCAAGGGTACTACTCCTACTATGCGCGCCAGACCAACAAAGAGGACAGTCAGGTCTATGGTGTCTTGAAACGTAATGGCTGGAAGACGGCCATACATTCCCTACAGATAGGTGACCTCGTTTTCTTCTCGCCGATTGGCAAGAGGCTGCATACCGGTCACGTGGGGATCTACGTTGGTGATGGTACGATGATCGATGCCAACACCACCGGCGTCAAATATCGTCGGGTCCTCAAGAAGAGTTATGTCGGTGGTGGCTTCCCGATCACGCTCGTCTAGCTCGGGATCTTTCCATTGGGGGCTGTGACCTTTCGCAGATGACTGGTGGCTGTGTGCCACACATGGCACCCGCGCTTCTGGAGATGCGCGGGTGCCCTTGTGCCAAGAGCCCCGCTTTGTGTATCATCTCTACGCTACACCGTTGTCAGAAGGAGAATCTGTATGTCCGGACACTCTAAGTGGGCTACCACTAAGCATAAGAAGGCTGCGATCGACGCTAAGCGCTCCGCACTCTTCTCCAAGCATTCGCGTAACATCACTGTTGCCGCCCGCAACGGAGGGGACCCCAACCCGGACAACAACGCCTCGCTTGCCGCGGCTGTCGCCCGAGCACGTATGGTCTCGATGCCTAACGCCAAGATCCAAGCGGCCATCGACAAGGCCTTTGGCACCGGCGCTGATGCCGTCGTCTACAAGGAGGTCACCTATGAGGGCTATGGCCCGGCCGGCGTGGCCCTCTACGTCGAGTGTCTGACCGACAACCTCAACCGTACGGCCGCCGACGTTCGCTCTGCCTTCACCCATGCAGGTGGTAACCTCGGCACCTCTGGTTCTGTCTCCTTCCAGTTCATGCGCAAAGGTGCTCTCGCCATCGACAAGGTTATCCGTAGCGATGACAAGAAGGTCCCCGACAGGGACAACGCGGTCGATGAGGATGAGTTCATGATGGCCGTCGCCGAGGCGGAGGGGGATGACTACGAGGACAATGGCGAGCAGTGGATCGTCTACACTGCCTACGACAGGATGCAGGACGTCCAGAAGGCCCTCGAGGCGCAGGGCATAGAGGTCAAGGGCTCCGAGCTCACGATGGTCCCGACGACGCCGACCGAGCTCGAGCTTCCCGATGCCAGGAAGGTCCAACGTCTGGTTGACCGCCTCGAGGAGCTCGATGACGTCCAAAGCGTCTACAGCACCATGAGTGTCTCTGACGAGGTAGCCGAGCAACTCGCAGACGAGGAGTAGCCCGGTCTCGGCGACCTGGCCCACTATCGCGTGCGATCGTATAGCTTGTTTGCGCAGGTGTGCCTTCGACGCGGCGGTGGCCGTCTTGACCGCCGTCCTCATGGGGAGAGGCCTCAGGTATGAGACAGGACATGACGCGTTCAGAGGCGGAGAGGGCACTTGGCCTTCCCGAGCGCTATGGCATGGCCGACGTCAGGCGTGCTTTCAAAGGACGTGCCCAGAGATACCATCCTGACAACGCTCGCAGGAACGGCTTCTCCGAGACGTTCGCTCAGCAAAAGATGACTGAGGTTAACAAGGCCTATGCGCTCCTGAGGCATCTCTTCGATGACGGAAGTGTCAAGACGCTTCGTCGCGACTCCAGCGGAGGGACCTATGGCAAGCACAGCGCGGGCGTCCATCATGCGCCGGCGGCTCGATCTAGGTCCGCCGTACGCACGCAAGTGGACGACTCGCTCTTCTGGGACGAGGACGGCAATCCCAGGAGTACCACTGCCGAGAACGAGGCTAACGCCGCCGCCGACGCATCCGGTCACACGTTGCGTCGCTTTCTTCTGGGTCCTGTGTTTTTGAGGCTCGTCTTCATTGCTGTTCTCGCCCTCATGTGGTGGCGGACCTTTCCTTTCGTCGGGGAAAACGCCGTTCATTTCGACATGGGTGCCCAGGTCCCTCTGAGGAACCTCGTCCCCGTGCTCATCGCCGTCGTATATCCGAGTTACTTCTTGCTCTATGAGGTCATTACCGGAAACATCTCGGGAGTGTTTCGTGAGCTCATCAACGGCGTCGTTTCGATCATCACACGGACGCACATTGAGGTGCGCAAAAAGGGCAGCTACCGATCGAGTCTCTCGAGCCTGCTGAGAGACCAAATCTACAGTGTGCTCGAGCTCCCGCTTGCCGTTTGGCTATTTGCGAGGGGAAGTGACCTGCCGAGCTCCATCGAACAGACCGTCTCGTTCGCGCTCGGGGCGATTGTCACCCTTGACGCGCTCATAGGTTTTTTTGGCTCGGGCGCCGCGCAGGGTCTCTCGCGCTGGTTGTCCGGTATCGTGGAGCGGCGTTATGTGACCATGCGCATGAACTTGCTCAAGCGCTGCGGGCAGTGGGCGAGCGACAGATACGCTTCCTAGCAGCCGCGTTAACGGTACTGTTCGCGCTGGCAGCAAGGTCTACCAAAGACTTTGCCAAAGATCAAGAGTGCACGCTCCCCAGTCTGCGAGTCTGCGCTATGCTGTAGGGTGTTTTGGCAGTCCGTAGCATCACCATCGCCGTTGGGAGGTATGGCACATGGGTGTTTTCAAGCGCATCTGCTTGCTGGTGTTTGGCTTGGCAGGCCTCCTGTCCCTGGTGGCGTTGGCGCTTCCCTGGTGGGGTCCGTGGACCGAGGAGGCCAGGGCGCTTCTCGGTGTGTACTGGTACTACGCGACACTCGAGTGCTTGATCTGCGTTACGGCATTCGGGCTTTTGATCTGCCTCGCCAGAGCCCTGTTCACGCGTAATCGCAAGGTCATCGTCGTTGCCAAGGTCAGAGGTGGCACCATCACGATCACACGCGATGCGATTGCCGCGCAGGTGGTGCACATGATAGAGGAGGGGCGGGATTTTCGTGCGCGTCGCGTGCGCGTCAGGGCTAAGAGGCATGGGCATGTGCGTGTCGCATGCAGGGTCCAGCCACTGCACGCCATACGTGTCGTGAACGAAGGTAAGACCCTGCATGACAGGATTGTCGTAGGTCTCAAGGATGTCTGTGGTGATCACGTCGACAGGGTGCAGGTCGAGTTCATCGATGCGGGGACGGATGGTTCGCCCTTGGAGGATGATGGTATTGAAGCCGGTGGGGCGAGTGTGGTCGAGGGTGCCGCAGAGGAGAGTGTCGAGGATAGGGTGGCAGACATCGCCCCGCCATCGACCCTTTGGGATGGGGCCGTCATCGAGACGACCCGAACGGGCGATGGCGCTGAGGTCGATGTACCCAGCAATGCCGCTCGAGAAGAGGGGGTAGATCCGCGTGCGATCGACGACTCCTCAGAGATCAGGCTGCCCATGCCCAGACAGCCGCGAGATGGCGACGGCAGAACGGTTGACCCAGATGACAGAGACGCTGCAGCTGGGACGGGCGGCGGCTCCCGTGTACGGGAAGAGGAGTAGCCATGGCGGACGGCAGCAGGCCAAAGATGAACGTCGAGGAACCCATCCGTGACGAGCTGGCGCCAGGGCTTACTCATACGGGGGAGGAAACCAAGGAAGAGTCCATGAGCTCTCCTGTGCCTCCAAAGCCACACGATAGCCGGCATCGCGCCTTCGTGGCCTGGCTGCGCGAACGCGTGACCGGACACGAGAACGCCACTATCGGAGGTATCTGCGGGCTCGTCATAGCCCTCCTCGTCTTCTCCATAGGCGTCTTGCGCGCGCTCTTTGTCGTCCTATGCGTAGGCATCGGTGTCGTAATCGGGCAGGCCTTCGACGGCAACCCCAAAGTCATCAGGGCCGTGCGCCGTATCTTCTCGGACAACCGCTAACGAACTGTCCTGCCATCTCAAAAACGAGAATCTCCACCTTCAGAAAGGGGACGAGGTATGACTGACACAAGCAGTGCGCACGAGGTGATGCCGGCAGAGGGTGAGGATGCCGCAGGCGATGTCAAGCTCACCGAAGGTGGCCTCCCGGGCGAGGGGGGGCTTGTGGCGCCCACAGCCAAGGATGACCCTGCTGCAGAACTCGCGATGTCCAAGGACAATGGCGCTGGAGACGATGAGGACCTCGACTCGGAGGACTCCCTCACCTTCTCTAACGGCGTCATCGAGAAGATCGTTGCCATCGCGATGCGTGACGTTCCCGGTGTCATCGGCATGAAGGGCAGTTGGCTCAATCGCGTGCAGGACGTGCTCGGTGCGAGCGACGCGCGCAAGGGTGTCACGGTGGAGGTGACGCCAGAGGCTGCGGTGCGGGTCAACATCAGCGTCCTCATCAAGTACGGCTCCTATGCCCCGCAGGTCTTCGAGGACGTCAAGAAGGCCGTTATCAGGGAGGTCACGGGCATGACGGGACTCTCCATCGCGGGTGTCAACCTGAGGATCGAGGACGTGCTCACGCCCGAGGAGTATGCGCCGGACAAACAGCGTGACGCCTTGCCCGAGGCGCAGGGCAACAAGGGCACACGGAAGACGGGCGCATCCGAGGCGGGGGACTAGGGCCTATGGGTCTTAGGTCGAGCGTAGCCATCGCCTCGGGGCGCCTGGCGCACTGGGGGCTCTCGGGCGTGCTTCGCCGCAACGCTTCGCAGCTGCCGGGCAGGATTGCCTTGGCCATTGACCCCGGTCTTCTGGAGGAGCTCGCACGCAAGCTACGTTGGGGCTCCATCGTCATCTGCGGCACCAACGGCAAGACGACCACTACCAACATCACCGCCGACGCCCTCGAGGCGAGCGGTAGATCTGTTCTGTGCAACCGGGTGGGTGCCAACATGGCGCCGGGCGTCGTGTCGGCGCTTTTACCCGGACACTCTGCGGACGTGGCGGTCATCGAGGCCGACGAGCTCTCGACCATTCGCATCCTACCCGGCCTGAGGCCGCGCTACCTCGTGCTTTTGAACCTCTTTCGCGACCAGCTTGACCGTGCGGGCGAGATCGACCATGTCCAGGATGTCATCGTCGAGGCGCTCGCCGCGTCGCCGCAGACGATGCTTCTGGTCAATGGCGATGACCCGCTCTCGGTCGCGATAGCGCGCCGTGCCGAGAGGGATAGCAAGACCAAGGTACTCTCCTTTGGCGTCGCCGAGGCACTCGATGCGCCTGCGGGCCGCGTTCCCGAGGCCCGCTTCTGTCCGGAGTGCGGGGCCGAGCTCTCCTACGACTACCGAAGCTATGCCCAGCTCGGTGCCTTTCGCTGTTCAAGCTGTGATTTCGCGCGTCCTGCACTCGACTTTGCGGCCCGTGAGGTTGAGGTGGGGCTTAAGGGTGTCTCCTTCTGTCTGCGCGTCGCGTCCCCGCACGCGGGCGGGTCGGTGCCTGGGGCCTCCGCCTGCAGGTTGCATGCCTCCTTCGGGGGCACGTACATGGTCTACAACCTCCTTGCAGCTGCTGCGGCCTCCCTGCTTGCGGGTGCGACGATGGATGACTTTCAGGGTGCGCTTGATGACTATCACCCACAAAACGGCCGATTGCAGCACTTCGTGGTCTCAGGCCGCGAGGTGATCCTCAACCTTGCCAAGAACCCCACGGGACTCAACCAGAACCTGAGCCTGCTTGCCAAGGACACGCGCAGGAAGGTGGTCTATGTCCTTGTGAACGACAACGCCAACGACGGGACGGACGTTTCGTGGATCTGGGACGTGGACTTCGAGCGGCTGCGTGCTAACGAGGCCGTCCGTATCTTCGCGGGTGGCACCCGTGCCAATGATGTACAGGTTCGTTTCAAGTATGCTGGCCTATCCTGCGCCTGCGCGGACAGCGTCTCTGAGGTCGTCGGCAGGCTGGGTGACATCCCGGTCGAATGCCCCCTCTATGTGCTCGCCAACTACTCGGCACTCTTTCCCGCGAAGGCTGAGCTCGAGAGGCTGGGGGAAACCCAATGAGCGGTATGGTCACAGGCGCCCGTAGCCTCACAATCGCCCACTTCTATCCCGAGCTCCTGAATCTCTACGGTGACTCGGGAAACATGCTTGTGCTCAAAAGTCGCCTTGCCTGGCGGGGCCTTGGTTGTACGATCAGGGAGCTGGGCGTGAGCGAGCGAGTGAGCCTAGCAGACGTCGATATTGCCTTCATAGGGGGTGGAACCGATCGCGAGCAGCGGATAGCCTGTGAAAGGCTCCTAGCCGAGCGCAGGGAGCTTGCCTCCTTCGTCGAGGATGGCGGCGTGCTCATGGCGGTCTGCGGTGGCTACCAGCTTCTGGGCGACCATTACCGCCTTGGGGACGAGAAGGTCCAAGGGCTCTCGCTCGTCGAGCTCCATAGTGATCGGGCCGAGCCGCGTCTCATCGGCAACGTCGCCGTGCGAAGTCGCATCAGCGCGTCGCCCATCGTCGGCTATGAGAACCATGGTGGCCGCACTCACCTGGGTCCTGGCGTCGAGCCTTTGGGCGAGCTGCTCTTCGGCTTTGGCAACGACGGGAAGACGGGCAAGGAGGGCTGTCTCTACAAGAATGTGGTCGGTACCTATGTGCACGGACCGCTCCTGCCCAAGAATCCGAATGTCGCCGATTATCTCTTGGGTAGAGCACTTGAGCGCAGGTATGGTAAAGGAGAGCTCGAGCCGCTCGATGATGGCGAGGAGCTTGCGGCAAACAAGGTCATGTACGACAGGATGATGGCGGGTACGGTGCCGGAGCGCTAGGCCTCCGGCGACGTCCATAAGAGAAGGGGAGTGCACCTCATGAAGAAGATCATCGTCTTTGGCGGACTCAACATGGATATGTCCATCGAGAGCAGCAGGATCCCCAATGCGGGCGAATCGGTCGTGGGAAGGGGCTTCCTAGCGACCCCAGGAGGTAAGGGGGGCAACCAGGCGGTGGCCGCCGCCCGCATGGGTGCCGATACCTTCATGGTGGGCAAGGTGGGAAACGATCACAACGGTCGCAAGATCACCTCCGAGCTCACCAACCATGGCGTCTCGGTCATGAGCGTGAGCCTTACGGCGCGTGCCGCGACAGGCGTTGCCCTCATCGTACGCTCGCAAAGCGAGTATTTCTCCATCGTTGACCCTGGCGCGAACCAGAAGATGTCGTACGAGGAGGTGCGCTCAGCCATCCATGGACTCGGGCAGCACCAGAACATCTTCCTGATGTCGCTTGGCGTGGACTTCGATGTCGCGATGCAGGCGCTTGCCTGTGCCAAGAGGAACCGCCTCTTCACCATGCTTAACGCATCGGGACGCCATGAGCTTCCTGACGAGGCATATCAGGGACTTGACCTGCTCATTATCAACAGGACGGACTGTGCGTACCTGAGTGGCATCCAGCCTGTGGACGACAAGGCCTGCGAGAGGGCGCTCAGGCTCTTTGCCGGCAAGGGTGTGAAAGACACGGTCATCCTGCTCAAGGAGAGGGGATCTGCGACGCTGGTGGACGGCAGCTACCTGAGGGTACCTGGCTATGAGGTTGACGTCGTCGATGCCTCCTGTGGTGGCGACACCTACGTGGGCGAGCTTGCCGCCCGTCTCTCCGAGGGCGGCAGCCTTGCCGAGAGCATGGTCTATGCGTCGGCCGCTGCAGCCCTCTCGCTCACGAAGGTGGGCGCCCAGGAGTCCATTCCCAGTTGGAGCGAGGTCCAGAGCTTTGTGGAGGACCACAGAACGCGTGCGTAGGAGCACCACGGGGTCCGATACGCTGACGGCTGCGGAGGCCGAGGCGTCCGCAGACGATGCAGCCACTGCAGGTACCATCTGGTATCTGCAGTGGCTGCGGGCGCTGGGCGCCGTAGCCATCGTCCTTTTACATGCGGTGCGCTCGGTCGAGCTGGTAGACGAGCTCGAGGCTACGGTGCCCGCACTCGTGCGTGCGGAGACGCTCGGGGTGGCCATTCTGTCGCGCTGGGCGGTGCCGGTCTTTCTGATGATGAGCGGCGCCCTCATGCTCGATCCTGCGAGGGAGATGCCCCCGCGTAAGCTCGCACGTCACATCTGGCGCATCGTCTTCGTGTTGGCCACCTTCGGCTTTGCGTTTTGCGTCATGGAGGTCGCCTACGATGCCAAGACGGTCGATGCCAGGGTGCTTGTCGTAGCTTTCGCCAATCTTTTGAGGGGACACTCCTGGGATCACCTCTGGTACCTCTACGCCACCCTTGGCCTCTATGCGCTGACGCCCTTCCTGCGCTGGGTGGCACGTCGCCTTTCCTGGCACTCTCTCTGCGCTGCGTGTGTCGCACTGTGGCTCCTCTGCTGCGGCACCCCCACGCTTGTGGTACTGGGGTGTGAGGAGGGTCCGGTGCAGGTCGTTGCCACCGGTTGCGGCTGGGTGTTTCCGCTGCCGTATTACCTGGCGGGTTATCTGCTGCACCATGGCGGGGGGCGCATCCTAAGACGTTGGCCCGCATGGGTGGCGGTGGGTGCGCTGGCCGCCAGCTTGGGTGTGTTGGCCATGTGGGTGGACATTGGTGAGCTCGTCCTTCCCGAGTATGCCCTCGCGCTTCCCTTTGGCGCTGGCGTCTTTGTGCTTGCTCGAAGGTTCTTGGACTCGCGGCAGGTCGGTGCCCCGTGGATATGCGTGCTTGCCGACTATAGCCTGGGTATCTATGTGATCCATCCGCTCTTCGCCCATCTGCTCATCGATTTGGGCCCCGTCGCGGGCGTGGCAGCATGCTTTGGGAGCATTGGGATCCTCTTGCTGCAGCTCGCCATCGTCACCCTCGGCATCTTCGGCTCCATGGGCATCGTCCGCTGCGTGCGCAGGGTCCCGGGCTTTGCGAAAAAGATCTGAGCGTCACGCTGTTCGCGCAAGGCGGCGCTCCGCACTGCTCGGTCGCGCCATGCACTGCTCGGTCGCGTTGTGAGTGAATCACTCACAACGTCGCCACGAAGTGAGTGGTTTTTCTCGTCAAACGAGCCGTGCAGCGATACCAGCGAATAGAATATGTGCAGGTCAGAGGCTTATTGAAGGAATTCTCGAAGTGAGTGATCCACTCACTTCAGCTCTACAAAGTGAGTGGATCACTCACTTCGCAAAGAGGGTCGGCCGTCTGACCTCTGGCTACTGGAACATGATCGGGATCTCCCGCTCGGGAAGCGTTCCCGCAAGGCCACACCTGCGCCACTCCCGGGGTGACATGCCGTGGTAGCTCTTAAAGGCGCGTGAGAAGTGCAGCTGGTTGGCATAGCCTACGGCCCTGCCTACCTGCGCGATCGGCAGGGACGTAAGCTTGAGCAACTCCGCCGCCTGACTCATGCGGCATTCCATCAAAAGCTGCTGGGGCGAGCGACCTACCACCTTCTTGAAGAGCGAACCCAGATAGCTTCGACTGAGGCCGACGCCTGCGGCAACCTCCTCTATCGTGATGCCGTCCTGATAGCCCTCCTCGATGAGGCGGATCGCTTCCCGGACATAGCGATCCTCGAGCCTCTCATCTCCACTGGCGGTTGGTCTTTCCATCGATCTCATGAATGAGTCAAAGAAGAGGCAGACATGACCCATGACGCTCAGAGGGCTCTCATCTCCGTGGTCCACAATGTAGAGCATCTCCTGCATCATGCGGTCTCGCTGCTCTTGGGAGGTGGGCCGGTAGCGGGGGTTGTCCTCGCTAAGTCCCAGCGCCTCAAGCCGCTCGCGCATTCGGGGGCCATCAAACTCGATCCAGATGTACTGCCACGGGAGCGACCAGTCCGCCTGGTAGGTGTTCACCTGCTCGGGAAAGATCATGAAGCCCTCTCCCGCCCCCAGCTCGATGCAACTGACCTTTGCGTCTCGCCTCGTGTAGTCGAGTCGCCCCTTACCCAGGATAACGTAGTGAAAGAGGTAGTGACTGCGCCTGGCAGGACCAAACGCATATCCTGGCCCACAGACCTCACGCCCGTACTGGTAGGGTGTGATGTCAATGAACCCACCACCCTTGAATACCGAAGAGACGAGATCGGCCATCTAGCTCCCATGCGTTGGATCGAGCATTTATCCATATTTATATAGCAATATGCCATTCAAGTCGTCCTCCACACTATGTACATTTTACTCAACAGGCCACTGCGTGGGGATGAAAGGGGAGAGACGATGGCGGGTCTTACGCTGGAACACATTGGCAAGAGGTATCCCAACGGCTATGAGGCGGTGAAGGACTTCAACCTCGACATCGCCGACAAGGAGTTTGTCATCTTCGTTGGTCCCTCGGGCTGCGGTAAGTCCACGACGCTGCGCATGGTTGCGGGTCTCGAGACCATTAGCTCAGGCACGCTCAGGATCGATGGTACGACCATGAACGACGTAGAGCCCAAGGATCGCGACATTGCGATGGTCTTTCAGAACTATGCGCTCTACCCGCACATGAGCGTGTATGACAACATGGCGTTCGCGCTCAAGATGCAGAGGGCCTCCAAGGACGAGATCGACAGGAAGGTACGCGAGGCAGCCAAGATACTTGACCTCGACCTGCTCCTTACGAGAAAGCCCCGTGCGCTCTCGGGAGGCCAGCGTCAGCGCGTCGCCATGGGCCGCGCCATCGTGCGCAACCCAAAGGTATTCCTCATGGACGAGCCGCTCTCGAACTTGGACGCCAAGCTTCGCGTCCAGATGCGCGCCGAGATCTCCAAGCTCCACGATCGCTTGGGTGCGACGATCATCTATGTCACACACGACCAGACCGAGGCGATGACGCTCGGTACGTGCATCGTTGTCATGAAGGACGGCGAGATACAACAGGTTGACACCCCACGGCGCCTCTACGAGCGGCCCTGCAACCTCTTTGTGGCTGGCTTCATCGGATCCCCGCAGATGAACTTCATAGACGCCAGGGTGAGCATGGAGCCCAGAGGCGCCCGTCTCTCCTTTGGTCGGCATGCGGTGCTGCTCGATGGCAAGAAGGCCAAGGCGGTCGAGCCCTACGACGGCAAGGTGGTCGAGCTTGGCGTGCGTCCCGAGGATGTGCATGAGCTTGGTGCTCCTGCGGAGGGCAAGCGCCTGAGCGAGCCCTTTGATGCCAAGGTGGATGTATATGAGCTGCTGGGGTCGGTGGTCATGCTCCACTGTGACTCAGACGGCTCCTCGATTTCTGCCAGTGTGTCCCCTGAAACGACCGCTCGCACGGGCTCGAAGGTCCAGCTCGCCTTCGACCTGGACAAGGTTCATCTATTCGACAAGGACAGCGAGCAGGCCATAGCTCACTGATGCAGAAGGGAGTGAGGGCATGAGTATGACACGAACCAAGCGGAGTATGGCGCACACGTTGCCAGGCCTCCCGTGTTCCCGCCGATCATTTCTTGGCTTATCCGCGAGCGTCGTTGCGGCGATGGGATGTGGCCTTTCTGGTTGCGGCAGGCCAAGAGACGCGCACGGAGTCTCTCAGATAGAGGTCGTCACGTACAAGCCCGAGGCGGTCAAGATATTTGACGCCTTGGAGGAGCGCTTCAATTCCTCTCACAATGATATCAAGGTGAGCATCAGCTGTCCCAATGATGCGACAACGGTCCTCAAGACCCGCTTCATTCGAGGGAACTATCCCGACATCATCGCGATCGGTGGGGACATCACTTACTCGGACTTCGTGGAGGCAGGTGTGCTTCGGGATCTCTCTGACTACCCGAGGTTCAAGGAGGTGAAGCAGTCGTACACTGACATCTTGGAGACCTTGGAGTACGTGCCCACAAGGGGTAGCTTCGGCGTTCCCTACATGTCGAACGCGGCCGGCATTCTCTATAACCGCGCGATGTTCAAGGAGCGAGGGTGGGACGTCCCCGGGAGCTGGAGCGCGCTCATGGCGCTCTGCGAGCAGATCAGACAAGAGGGGGTCCTGCCGTTCTACCTAGGCCTCAAAGACACCTGGACCTGCCTCGCACCGTGGAACGCCTTGGCGGTCGAGCTCGCGCCCACTGACCTCTACCAGCAGGTGAACGAGGGAAGGGCACGCTTCTCTGAGTACTACCGCGACCCTGCGGAGAAGCTCCTGAAGATCGTCAGCTACGCGCAGGAGGGTCCGGTCGCCTATGGTTACAACAATGCCTGCACCGCATTCGCGAAGGGCGAGTCGGCGATGTACCCCATCGGATCCTACGCGATCCCACAGATTCTCTCGGTGAATCCCGATCTTGACATAGACTCGTTCGTGATGCCGGGCTCTGACGACCCCAGCCAGCTCGTCCTCAACTCTGGCGTTGATCTGCAGCTCTGCGTCACGACCGCCTGCGAGGACGTCGAGGGTGCCTACAAGGTCCTCGACTTTCTCACCGACGCCCCAAACATCCAGACCTACATAGACGACCAGATCGCCGTACCCTGCCTCAATGGAGACTTCAGACTCTCGGGCATGCTCGACGGTATGAGGAGCTACATCGATGGGGCACGGGTCGCAGATTACCAAGACCATCACTATCCCAGCGAAATGTCGGTCGACGCGATGATCCAGGCCTTCGTCATCGACGGCGACGTGGACGCCTTCCTCTCGAAGTTTGATACCGACTGGAAGCGCTATAACCGAGACGTCATCCGCAAGGTTCAAGAATACGAACAGACCCACGGAAAGGGAGGTGCTGACCAATGAGTGACACGACAGGAAAGCTCAAGGGGGCCAGTGACAGGAAAAGGATGTTTCTGCTGGTCTTGATCCCAGTGCTCATCCTCTTCTTCACCTTCAACACGCTGCCCCTCATCAAGGGCCTCATCTACAGCTTCACGAATTACAAGGGCTATGGGTCCTTTGACTGGGTGGGACTCAGGAACTACGCCGACCTCTTCTCAGATTTGCGCGTGGGCAACTCCTACCTCTTCACCTTCAAGTTGGCGATCGTCGCAACCATCGTCACGAACGTGATCAGTCTCATGATGGCTCTCGCGCTCAGCAGCAGGATCCGCTTCAAGAGTGCGCTGCGCGGACTCTACTTCATCCCCAACATCCTGGGCGCCCTCGTTGTCGGCTACATCTTCAACTACTTCTTCACCTACATCGTCCCCGTGCTTACCAACACGACGAGCCTGCTCGCAAGCAAGGAGTGGGCCTGGACGGCAATCGTGGTGGTGTGCGCCTGGCAGTCCATCGCGATGACGACGCTCATCTACATCTCGGGTCTACAGACGGTGCCCGAGGACGTCTACGAGGCCGGCTCGCTCGATGGGGCCACGGGGTGGAGGAGATTTCGCCACCTCACCTTCCCGCTCATCCTTCCCTTCTTCACGATCAATCTCGTGCTCTCTATGAAGAACTTCCTGATGGTGTTCGACCAGATCGTCTCCCTGACGAGCGGAGGTCCCGCGCAGAGTACCGAGTCCATCTCGTACCTCATCTACAAGAACGGCATGAGCGGTGGGCAGTTTGGCTTCCAGAGCGCAAATGCGGTCATCTTCTTCATCGTGATCGTCACGATATCGGTCCTGCAGATGCGCTTCCTTACTAACAGAGAGGAGCAACTGTGATGTCTGTCAAGACAACGAAGACTCACGAGCGCTACAACTGGCCTGTCACCATCTTGCTCATCATCGGCCTTATCACGGTGCTCTTTCCGCTCTACCTGACAATCGTCATAGCCTTCAAGCAGCCGAGCGAGATGTCCAACACCCTTGAGAGCATACTCTGCCTGCCCAGGACCTGGGACTTCTCGAACTTCGCCGAGGCCATCGAGGTCACCGACTTCTGGAATTCCCTTGGGGCGAGTGTCCTTGTCACCGCTGCCACGATGGGGCTCGCCATCATCGTCCACTCGCTTGCAGGGTACGTGATCGGGCGTGCCATGCAGTCGCACAAGGGCTTCAAGCTTTCCTACTACTACATCGTGAGCGGTATGTTCGTGCCCTTCGCCATCCTGATGATGCCTCTCATCAAGCAGACGGCCGAGATGCACCTCGACAACATTGTGGGTGTCATCCTGCTCTACACCGTGTTCTACATGCCTATGAACGTGCTCTTGTACACGGGGTACCTCAAGAACATTCCGGTTGCCCTCGAGGAGGCCGCGCGCGTGGACGGGGCCTCCACCTGGACCACGTACTGGAGGATCATCTTTCCGCTGATGATGCCCATGCACGCGACGGTAGCGGTCCTCACGGCATTGGGTACCTGGAACGACGTCATGACCCCGCTCGTCATCATGTCCGGCTCGGGCATCAACACCCTGCCCTTGGCCCAGCTTACCTTCCAGACGCAGTTTGGCACCAACTACAACCTCGCCTTTGCGTCCTACCTGCTGGCACTTCTTCCGATGCTGGTCTTCTATCTGTTCGCACAGAAGCAGATCATCAACGGTGTGGTGAGCGGTGCGGTCAAGTGACGGGCGTCAAGGTGGCGCCTGGTCCTTTTGGCGCCGCCTTGACGTGTGGTTTGAGGCGGTTGTCCCAGGCACCGCCCAGCAAGAGATGGAGCAAGGCAGATGCCTATCCTGTATGACGAGAAGAGCAACACCCTTACGATCGTGACCGATCACACGAGCTATCAGATGCAGGTGGATGCCAAGGGCTACCTCCTACACCTGTACTATGGCACGAGGAGCGCGGGATGCATGGACTACCTGCTCACCTACGCCGATCGCGGTGGCTCGGCAAACCCTCCCGCCGCCCTGGGCGACAGGACCTACTCGCTCGATGCGTTGCCGCAGGAGTTTCCCTTCCAAGGTGCCGGTGACTGCAGGAGTCCGCTTCTGCGCGTGAGGGACGCGAGCGGTGCCTTTGGCTGTGACTTACGCTTCTCGTCGTTTCGGATACGAGACGGGAAGTACTCGCTCCCAGGGTTGCCCGCAGCCTACGACGAGGAGGGTGACGGCGCCCAGACCCTCTCCGTGATCCTTCAGGATCCGCGCCTCGGCCTTGAGGTCGAGCTGCTCTATGGCGTGCTTCCCAGGCTTGACGTCATCTGTCGGTCGGCCATCGTGAGAAACGAGGGGAAGGGGGCGCTTCTCGTCGACAAGCTCGAGAGCGCCTGCCTCGACTTCGTGCACGGCGAGCTCGACCTCATCTGCTTCTATGGTCGTCATGCCATGGAGCGCATCCCCTCGCGGCAGCGCGTGGAGCCGGGCTCTCGACTCATCGGGAGTCGGCGCGGCATCTCGTCACACCAGTATAACCCCCTGCTCGTGCTCGCCGATCGGATGGCGGACGAGAGGGCGGGACGCTGCTGGTCCTTGCAGCTCGTCTACAGTGGCGCCTTCAAGGCTGAGGTCGAGCGGGACCAGTATGACCAGATCCGTGCGCAGATGGGCCTTGGTGAGGAGGCCTTCAGTTACCCCTTGGACCCAGGTGAGTCCATCGTTGCCCCTGAGGTCATCATGAGCTTCTCGGCCGAGGGGCTCGCTTGCCTGTCACAGCAGCTCCATGAGGTCATCCGCACCCGCGTGTGCAGGGGATATTGGCGTGACCGCGAGCGACCCGTGCTCCTCAACAGCTGGGAGGCCTTCTACATGGACTTCACGGGTGAGGACATCGTGGGCATGGCACGCCAGGCTGCCGACCTGGGGATAGACCTGCTCGTCCTTGATGACGGGTGGTTCTCTGACAGGAACGATGACACCAAGGCGCTCGGTGACTGGTGGGTGAACGAGGAGAAGCTCGGTTGTGACCTCGGCGAGCTCATCAGGCGTGTGAACGGTCTTGGTGTGAGTTTTGGCATCTGGATGGAGCCCGAGATGGTGAGCGAGAAGAGCGAGCTCTTTCGTGCGCACCCCGATTGGGTGCTTGCCATCCCGGGCAAGCACCCGGTCCTCGGTCGAGACCAGCTCGTGCTTGACCTCTCTCGTACCGAGGTCGTTGATGCCCTGTTCGAGCAGATATGCAGCCTTCTTGACCAGGGTAACATCGAATACCTGAAATGGGATTACAACCGCAGCATCATCGACGTGTACTCTCACGGAGTCCGTGACCAGGGAGCCGTGCTCTATCGGTACATGTTGGGCCTCTATGGGCTGCTGGAGCGCGTCATCGCCCGCTACCCCACGCTGCTCATAGAAGGCTGCGCGGGCGGTGGCGGTCGCTTTGACGCAGGCATGCTGTACTACACCCCCCAGATCTGGTGCAGCGACAACACCGACGCGGTCGATCGCCTCACCATTCAGTACGGCAGCTCGTTTGGCTACCCCAGCTCCGCCGTCGGGGCGCACGTATCCGCCTGTCCCAACCACATGAATGGGCGTGTCACTCCACTGGCCACGAGAGCCTGCGTCGCCATGGCCGGTACCTTCGGCTATGAATTGGACCCGAAGCGGCTCTCAAAGAAGGAGTTGGATACGATTCGTGGGCAGGTGCAAGACTTCAGAAAGCTGTCTCATCTGGTGCGCGAGGGCCGCTACTGGCGCCTAGGGGATCCGCAGCGTGACGCTGTCGTGGGCTGGGAGTACGTCTCGGCCGATGGAGACGAGGCGCTTGTGTGCGCGGTTGTGCTGAGGGTCGAGGCCAACGAGGGCATGCGCTACCTGGTGCCCTGTGGCCTTACCCCAGGCGCGACGTACGTCGAGCGGGAAAGCGGGCGGTACTACCCGGCAGACGCCCTCATGGACATGGGGATGCCACTGTCAGGGGCCAGAAGCCTGTATGATAGCGTGCAGGTCCATTTGTTGCGTTGTGATGGCGTCGCTGACATAAAAGAGGGAACGAGGAGGTAAGGCCCATGAGTACCTACAAACTGACGTCAAGCTTCTCACGCAGCTGGTTCTCGAGCCCCGAGGAGGCGGTGGGCGCCTTGGTGAGCTACGGGGTCGACAGGGAGCTTGTCGTAGAAGATGATAGGATCTTCGTGACGAACGCCCTGCTGGACGTCCTGAAGCTTGAGCCTGGACCTGACTTCGACCCCCTGCGGCGCGTCTGGTACGGCGCCCTGGAGGACATCCTTGCCTATCTGCTCGATGACGCGGTCTCACGTGGGGTCTGCGAGGATGGCACTGCAAGTCGTGACCTCTTTGACACACGGATCATGGGTTGCATCACGCCACCGCCAAGCATGGTGAGGTACCTGTTCGGGAAGTACCGTCTATTTTTTGGCACAAAAGCCACAGACTTCCTCTACAAGCTCGCACAGGACTCAGACTACATCAGAACCTACCGCGTGCGCAAGAATCGCACGTGGGCGAGCGACACGCGCTATGGCAAGCTCGACATCACGATAAACCTCTCCAAGCCCGAGAAGGACCCGCGTGCCATTGCCGCAGCCCGCACGAAGAGCGGGGACTCATATCCCCCCTGCATGCTCTGTCGCGAGAACGAGGGCTATGCGGGTCGTCTGGACTATCCCGCCCGTCAGACCCTTCGCCTCGTGCCCGTTAGGCTTGCGTGGGAGCAGTGGTTCCTTCAGTACTCGCCCTACGCGTACTACCCGGAGCACTGCATCGTGCTCTCGAAGCGTCACGTGCCGATGAGCATCACGTCAAAGACCTTCATTCGGCTGCTCGACTTCGTCAGGACCTTTCCACACTACATCATCGGCTCCAATGCCGACCTGCCCATCGTGGGTGGGTCCATCCTTGCACACGATCACTTTCAGGGAGGACGCTACCAGTTCGCGATGGCGCGGGCAAAGGCTAAAAGGCACATCGAGTTCCCCGATTTCACGGATGTGCGTGCGGCCATCATTGACTGGCCGCTCTCGGTCATTCGCCTGAGCAGTGAGTCGCAGTTTAGCCTGAGGGTTCTGGGCAACCGGATACTCGAGGCCTGGCGTGCCTACAGCGACGAGTCCGTGGGCGTGCTCGCCGCGTCTGGAGGCGAGCCGCATAACACCATCACGCCCATAGCCCGCAGGCGCAGTAACCGCGAGTTCGAGCTTGACATCGTGCTGCGCAACAACCGCACGAGCCAGGAGCATCCACTCGGCATCTTTCACCCGCACGCGGAGCTGCATCACATCAAGCGTGAGAACATAGGCCTCATAGAGGTGATGGGGCTGGCGGTGCTGCCTGCGCGCCTGCTCGACGAGATGGAGCGACTGCAGGAGGCCATCCGTGCGGGCGAGGACCTGGAGGGCATTCCCGAGCTTGCGAGCCATGTGCCCTGGGCACACGAGATACTGGACCGCCACCCGGAGCTTGTGCCCGGTGTGGACCCTGAGGTCGTGAGGCAGGTGATCCAAGACGAGATCGGTCAGGTCTTCGCTCGTGTCTTGGAGGACTGTGGCGTCTTCAAGGATGACGCGGCGGGAAATGCCGCCTTCGTACGCTTCGTGAGGAGTATGGGTGGAAGGGAGCTGACATGAGGGACGTGAGTCTTGGGGGCTTGGAGCGCGTCTATGGCGCAGGTGCCGTGCGGGCGCGGGCGCGCTATGAGGCGCTTGTCAGGGGTTTTGTGGAACACTTTGGGGAGCCTGGCGCGGTCTCGTACTTCTCGGCCCCCGGTCGCAGCGAGATCATCGGCAACCACACCGACCACAACGGTGGAAAGATTCTGGCCGCGAGCATCACGATGGACAGCATCTGCGTCGCAGCGCCGACTAAGGGCTCGCTCGTGCGCATCGTGAGCGAGGGCTACGGGGAGCCGATTGTCGTGGACCTTGCGAGGCTGGACACAATAGCTCCAGGCGCGGGCTCGACCCCGCTTGTCGCCGGTCTCATGGTCGCGCTGCGCGAGCGGGGTTGCCGGCTTGGCGGCTTTGACGCGTACGTTTCGTCAGAGGTCATTCCCTCTGCGGGGGTGAGTTCCTCGGCATCGTTCGAGATGCTCGTTGGCGTGCTCGTGAGCGGGCTCTTCAACGGCGGCTCCCTTGATATTGCCACCATCGCGCGAGCGGGCCAGTTTGCCGAGAACCACTACTGGAACAAGGCCTCCGGCCTCATGGACCAGATGGCCTGTGGGATGGGGGGCACGATACTGCTTGACTTCTCCTCGGGCGTGAGCTGCCGGAAGCTGGACTTCTCCTTTGATGACGTGGGCTGTGGCCTGGTGATTGTGAACACGGGCAGGGGCCACGCCGACCTCTCGGCAGAGTACTCGGCGATACCTGGCGAGATGCGTCTTGTGGCGGCGGCCCTTGGTGTCGACCTGCTCTGCCAGACCAGCGAAGAGCGTCTGCTCGCGGAGCTGCCCCGCATCCGGGACGAGCTGGGCTGCGACCGCGCCCTTTTGCGGGCCCTGCACTTCTTCGAGGAATGCGCCCGTGTGGACGAGGCGGCCCGGGCGCTCGATGCAAAGGACGGACGCCGGGTGCTGGACCTCATCCGCGCCTCGGGCAACTCGTCATGGAAGTGGCTGCAGAACACCGTGGTACCCGGCTCCTTAAAGGAGCAGCCCATACCGCTGGCCCTTGCCCTCACGGAGACCTACCTCTCTCGCATTGGGGCAGGCGTCTGTCGCATCCATGGTGGCGGCTTCGCGGGCGTGCTCATGTGCGTCCTTCCCACGGAGGAGGTCACAGGCTACGTGGAGTTCATCTCTCGCTATGTCGGGCGGGGCAATGCGTACCCCTTGGGCATCCGTCAGGCAGGTGCGACGCAGGTCAGCTAGCCTTCGTTAACGCAGGGCTCCGACTTGCTGCGCAGGGCTCAAGGCGGGTGCGTGCGCCAAGGGCACCGTCAACGTGGGCCTCAACGTGGCGTGGGCCTCAACGTGTGGGTTTCGTAACGTCGATGAGCTGGGAGCCGTAGACGTTGAGGATCCTCGTGCCGCTGGGGTGGATGAGCTTACGCTCTATGCGCCCATAACTCATGTGTACGTGCCCGTGCAGTAGGTAGGAGGGCCTGTACTTGTCCATGAGCTCGTTGAAGGCTTCGAAGCCTCGGTGGGGAAGGTCATCGAGGTCCCCGTAGCCGCGTGCCGGCGCGTGCGTCACGAGGATGTCGAGGCCTCGGGCAAGCTGTCGGCGTAGGACGAACCTTCGCACACGCCTTCTCATCTGTGACTCGGTGTACATGTAGGTGCCGGTGCGGTAGCGCATGGAGCCGCCTGCCCCAAAGATGCGCAGTCCCTTGCCCTCCCAGAGCCTGCCATCGATGTTGATGCAGCCCTCGGGAGGTGCGCTCACGTAGGTCTCGTCGTGGTTGCCAGGCACGTACAGAAGCGGCACGCGCGCCATCGTGGCTATGAACTCAAGGTAGCGCGTGGGCAAATCGCCACAGGAGATGATCAGGTCGGCCTCGTCCAGGCGGTGGCGGTCCAGATGATCATAGAGCCAGGGCTCCTCGACGTCGGCTATCGCAAGTATTCTCATGCGGCCGTCCCATCCACGCCTGTTTTGCTCATGTTGCCCCCGTAGGCTTTCGGCGCGGCACGGCTTCAAGGGGTGCATCAATGATGCCGCTCACGCGGACGATGGCCTTGCCGTCGTCTGTGAGCTCGTCGTAGGTAGGCAGACGCCCCTCGACGTTTGCGCAGAGCCAGCGCATACCCGCGATCTCTGTGTTGGCGAGGCAGGCGCCGTCTTTTCCCACGAGGCCTTCCTGGGTGCGTATGGGCCCCTCGAAGGGGCTGGTCACGTGCTCCACGATGGCCCTGCGAAGGAGTAGGGCCAGGCGGCGCGAGCCCGCCGGTAGCTTGTCTGCGAGCCGTATGTCCACCGCGCCCGAGTCCATGCCCCACCAGTAGTTGAGTGCCTGGTGGCGAACGGAGCCCCCCCGTTCCCAGAGGTCGTCGATGAGGTAGCGGCTGACGAGCTCAAAGCAGCGGCCCCAGCCCCAGAGCGGATAGGCAAGCTGGTGGGGACCCTCGGCATCCTCGACCCACACGCCAAATGAGCGCAGAGCGCCACGTGGGTCGTAGTAGTCCTGACCCGAGATCACCCGAGCGCCCTCGGCGAGCATCTCCTTATGCCAGTCATGGCCCTTCAGGGACGACCACCGCAGGTGCACGCGGGCCTTTGGGTCAACCATCTGGGCTCCCAGCGCGAAGGCATTCACCTCCGAGAGGGTGCCGTAGAGGGGGTGGTTCGCCAGGTAGCCTATGTGATGGTTCTCTGCTACGCTTGCAGCGATGGCACCAAGGATGAACTTGGGTTCGTACATCTTCGAGTAGAGCGTTCGCACGCGTGCGCTCGTGAGGTTGATGGAGCAGTTTAGGAACTCCATCTGCGGGTGCGCTACGGCGGCGGCGAGCGTCATACCCATCTGGCGTGGGGATGTGGTGATCACGAGGTCATCCTCGTCCAGTTCGGCGGCGGCTATTGCGGCGTCAAAACGCTCTTGGTTGCCCCGATCGTAGAAGGGCAGCGTCTCGACGTCGTCCCCCATCTGCTTCTCTAGGTACCTGCGGCCATCGTCGTGGGAGCGCGTCCAGCCTGATGTCTCGGGATTTCCCTCAAAGAGGAAGGCGATGCGCAGGGGCCGCGCCTGCCTCGTGCGCTCCTGGTAGTTGCGCACGAGGCCCGTGATCACGCGCGTTGCCGCAGAGGTCTCCCTCTGTGGCTCCTCGACGAAGGTGACCTCAGATTCGCCCAGGCTCACGTCAAGCTCGCTCCAGATGGACGAGAGCCGTTCCTCCACCCGCTTGGGAGAGAGCTCACGCACCGCAGAGGCACCGAAGAGCTTGAGGTAGACAAGAAGCGCGTCACCCACGGCGAAGGATTGACCATCGTCCGTCATGGACTGTGCCACCTCGGTGAAGATGCCGAGAAACGTGCGGAGTGCGTGCACCTCGTCCTCGGGCCACGGGTGCGCGAGGTCACGTCCCAGAAGCCGTGCCAGAAGGCCGTACGATCCCGGACGCGAGAAGAAGAGGCCATAGAGCGGGCAGACCCTCCAGAAGTCCAGAAACTCGAAGTAAAGGCGGCTTTCCAGGTCGTCGCTGCGGTGTGGCAAGATGCGAGTGACCTCGGCCTGGATGGTCGGCATGTGAAGGAACTTCAGGACTGAGCAGCGCTTGTTTCCCTCAAGCACGTAGAATCGCTGGAGGTATTCATATACCTTGATGGGGTCCCGTATCCCCTCGTCGAGCTGCGACTGGAAGAGCGCCGACCATTTCTCGGCAAACTCGGAGTTACTATCTGCGAGCGGCATGAAGCTGCGGGAGAAGATGCTCTGGCGGCCGCGTGTGCGCGTGCCCATGATGAGCTCGCAGCGTATCTCCATGAGGCCGACCGGCAGCTCGTGCAAGGTGGCGATGTCATCGACCATGGCGTCGAGCGCCGGCAGGTAGGGGTAGATCCCCTTGGCTATGTCATCCCTGACTTGTCTGCGCCCGATGGCACGGGCCTTGCGATAGTGTTCTGACACCCCTGATTACCTCCCTTGGGGCTGTGGGTTACCTCCCATGGGACTGTGGGTCAGGTACCTGCGCACGCCAGCGTCCCAGTTCTGTGGACGCCACGAGCATGCGTGCCACCGGACCCAAGCATAGCACGCCTACGGGCGGCAAGGCCGGTGGAGCGCGCGAGGCCTCGCATTCCATCGAGACGCTGACATCTGAGTCTTCATAGGACACATGTGCCGACACCCCGCCCTGCAGACGCTGATATGATAGGCACAACGGGATCTGACACGCCACGCCCGCCTCAGCTGGGCCGAAGGGAGCGCACGTATATGAAGTTTGACAACAAGATCATGCTCATCACCTATGCCGATAGCTTGGGCAAGAACCTGCGCGAGCTCGACGAGGTTCTCGCGACGTACTTCGATCAAGCTGTGGGAGGGGTGCACATCCTGCCATTCTTCCCAAGCTCCGCAGATCGCGGTTTCGCACCGATGCGCTATGACATTGTGGATCCCGCGTTCGGCAGCTGGGATGATGTCAGGCGCATCGGACAGAGACGCTACCTCATGTTCGACTTCATGATCAACCACATCTCGCGCCACTCTCCCTACTTCGAGGACTTTTTGGCCAAGAAGGACGCCTCCGAGTTCTCGGATTTCTTCATCCGCTACAAGGACTTCTGGAGAAGGGAGGGCGGCTTTCCCACGCAGGAGGAGGTCGATGCCATCTACAAGCGCAAGCCACGGGCACCCTACGTGGAGGTGCCGTTCGCTGACGGCACGAGCGAGAAGCTCTGGTGTACCTTCGGTGAGGAGCAGATAGACATCAACGTGAGAAGCGAGCGCGCACAGCGCTTCTTCAAAGAGACGCTCGAGCATATGGCCAACAACAACGCATCGATCATACGCTTGGACGCCTTCGCCTACGCGGTCAAGAAGGCGGGTACGAGCTGCTTCTTCGTTCAGCCCGAGACGGGCGAGCTGCTTCAGGAGATGCAGAAGGTGATCGACCCCTTTGGGACGATGGTCCTGCCGGAGATTCATGAGCACTATACCATCCAGATGAAGGTAGCGCAGATGGGCTACTGGATCTATGACTTCGCGCTGCCGGTTCTCACCTTGCATGCGCTCTACTCCGGTGATGGGCACTACCTCAAGCGTTGGATTGACATGAGTCCCAAGCACCAGTTCACGACGCTCGACACCCACGACGGCCTGGGCATCGTAGACGTCAAGGACCTCCTGCCCGACGAGGCGGTGGACTTCACCAAGGAGAAGATGTTCTCCGAGGGGGCTAACGTCAAGAGGATCTACAACACCGAGGCCTACAACAACCTCGATATCTATCAGGTGAATACCACCTACTACTCAGCACTGGGCGATGATGATGACGCCTACCTGCTGGCCCGTGCCATCCAGTTCTTTGCCAAGGGCATTCCCATGGTGTACTACGTGGGGCTGCTTGCAGGCGCCAATGACCTTGAGCTCCTCGAGGCAACGAAGGAGGGGCGCAACATCAACCGTCACTACTATACGCGCGAGGAGATTGCGCGCGAGGTCGAGCGGCCCGTGGTACGCAGGCTCATCGAGCTCATGGAGCTCAGGAATGCCCATCCTGCCTTCGATGTCGAGGGTGAGTGCGAGGTTACCGTCGGCGAAGGCGGTGCGCTGAAGATCCGCCGGACGAGTCCTGATGGCAGCGCCTGGGCGCAACTTGACGCCAGGCTCGCTGAGCACAGCTTCACGCTCACACACTCATAGGAGGAGTCGTGGGCGGGGTTTTGGTTGAGATTCACGGTTAGCGCGCACGCAGACTGCGCCTTTCCGTCACGTCGCGGCGCCCGGGAGGTGTGGGGCAACCGCCCGCCAGCCTGCGGGGCACTATGGGAAACGGCCCAACTGGGCAAACGCGCTCGAGCAACCCCCCGCCAGCCTGCGGGGCGGCTTGCGCCAAGTAGCAGAAACGGGGACGACCACGTCTGTGACCGCCCCCATCCGTCATGCGCCTCTACACGCCCGCTCAAATCGTGCGGGTTCGTTCAAACTACCGCTACGCGAGTCCAGACTCTGACGCAGGAAGTGCCTTTTTCCATAGCGAGATGATGAGGGCACCCACTACAGAACCGATAAGTACGGATGCGGCGTACATCAGGGGGTTACCGATGACGGCAATGACCCAGATGCCGCCATGCGGGGCAGGCAGCGTGCAGCCAAAGAGCGCGGAAAGTCCGCCCGCGATGGCCGAGCCGATGATGCAGGACGGCAGCACGTGTCCGGGGTCGGCGGCGGCGTAGGGAATGGCGCCCTCAGAGATGAACGAGAGGCCCATGATGTAGTTTACGAGGCCAGCATCACGATTCGCCTTTGTCCATCTGTTCTTGAAGAAGGTTGTGGAGAGGGCGATGACCAGAGGAGGTACCATGCCGCCCGCCATGACGGAAGCCATGATGATCTGGCCAGTAGTCCCGCCGGGGGTGACGAGCGCCGCTGTGCCGAAGACGTAGGCAGCCTTGTTGAACGGACCACCCATGTCGATGGACATCATGCCGCCGACGACGGCTCCCAGAAGCACGATATTGCCCGTACCCATGCCGTTCAGGAAGTCGGAAAGGCCGGTGTTGATGGCGCCAAAGAGCGGATTTAGGACCAGCATCACGATGCCGATGGCCAAGATGCCCAGCAGCGGGTAGAGCAGGATGGGCTTGATGCCCTCAAGCGAGGCAGGGAGACTGTCGCACATCCGCTCGATGCCCAGCATGAGGTAGCCTGCTGCGAAGCCCGCGAAGAGCGCGGCGATGAAGCCGCCCGAGATGGTGGTGGGCGGGGTGGCGGCGTTAATGTTGGCAAGATAGGCCAGGTCATAGCCCGTCTTCGCAAAGAGACCGCCGACGAAGCCGGGCGCAAGCCCCGGCCTGTCTGCAATGGACTCCGCGATGTAGGCCGCGAGGATGGGAAGCATCAGGCCAAAGGCCTCGCCGCCGATGGTCTTGAAGAGCGCGGCGGCCGGGATCGTCGAGCCATAGGTAGCGGTGCCTGCCGCCTTGATATCAACCAGGAAGGCGATGGCGGTGAGGATGCCGCCGCCGATAACGAAGGGCAGCATGTGGCTGACGCCGTTCATTAGGTGCTTGTAGAGAACATGTCCGACGGAGTCCTTCTCGCCCGAACCCGCCGAGCTTGCTGTGGCGACAGAGCCTTCCTGTACGGGCGCCTCGCCGTTCAGGATGATGTTGATGAGCTTCTCGGGCTCTTGGATGCCTGCGGAGACGTTCGTGGAGTAGACCGGCTTACCCGCGAAGCGCTCGCGCTCGACGTTTTTGTCTGCCGCTATGATGATACCCTTGGCGTGGGCGATCTCCTCGGCGGTGAGAACGTTCTTCGCGCCTGCGGAGCCCTGGGTCTCGGCCTTGAGCTTGATGCCCATCTCTGTGGCCTTCTTCTCTAAGGCCTCTGCTGCCATGTAGGTGTGCGCGATGCCGGTGGGGCAGGCCGTGATGGCAAGGACTTCGGGCAGGTCACTCTCCGCCTTGGGTGCCGCGTCCTTTTTGGCCTCCTGAGCCTTCTCGGCGTCACGCTCGGCCTCGCCCCGGTCAATGGTCGCGAGGAACTCCTCAGGCGTCTTCGCCGAGCGCAGGGCGTTGGCGAACTCCTCGTGCATCAGGAGCTGAGAGAGCTTTGCCAGCATCTCCAGATGCACGTTGTTCTGTCCCTCAGGTGCGGCGATCATGAAGGCGAGCGTCGCGGGTGCATCATCAGGTGCTTTCCAGTCAACGCCCTTGGCAAGCGTCATCGCGGCTAGGCCGGGCTTCTTGACGGCCTTCGTCTTGGCATGGGGTATCGCGATGCCGTCCCCTACCGCTGTGGAGAACTCCCCCTCACGTGCAAGAATCGCCTTCTTGTACTCCACGGTGTCGGCGATGTTGCCCGAGGCATCCTGCAGGGCGACGAGCTGATCTATGGCGTCCATCTGATCGGATGGGACGGCATTGATCTTGATGCCCTCGGGTCTCAACAGGTCGGTGATCTTCATGTACCCACCTTTCTCTTGTCCGCCTGCGTGACCGGCGGATGCCAGTTACCTTGTTGGGTCAAGTATGGCTCATTGTCTGCGCGTCCGAGCGGTCTTTTACGCGCACGGTCGGCCTGGTGGGTGTGCGGTGATCAGCGGCTGTTCTGTGGCATCTTGCGCAAGGTTCGAGTGGCAGACACCTGGATGAGAGGCAGATCCCTGGGTCCTGATTCAGGGGCTGGTGGTCAGCGCTGCACGCTTTCGGTTTTTCTGATCACTGGGTCTTAGGGTTCTTGGTCACGGAGGTGTCCGTAACTTTGGTGAGAGGGTCCGTTCCGCCCCGGACATATCGTTATGCTATCGTACTATGCAACTGTGGCCTTAATGCAGAGAGCAAGGAGTGTTCCAACATGTCCGAATACAAGTTCTGTCGCAGGTGCGGGACGCAACTCGGCCCTGACGACAACTTTTGCACGGCGTGTGGGGCACCCATAGGTGAGGACTTGTTGGTAGCGGGGGATGGTCTGCCGGTTATGCCGGTGGGTCAGGTTGCGCCCGAGGCCCCCTTGCCCGAGACCGCTGCTCCCGTACCAGGTGCGCTCGACGTGGCGGTCGCGAGCGGAGAGACCGTATCATCCGACAATCCGACGGCTACCTGGGGTGGGGCAGACACGACCGCGATCCCCGAGCCTATGGCCCCCTCTGTGTCGCCAGCCATGGGTTGGGATCCGTCCCCAGAGCCATCCGGTGTCGCGCCCGATGCTGGCACCGTAGATACTCCCAGTGGTCCCATTCCTGCCAGTGATGTCTTGAGTCCATCAGACATCTCAGGTGGCGCTGATGCGTTCAACACAGATGGTATTGCTAGCGCGAGCGCCCAGCCATTCGCTTTCGTTCCCCCATACAGTGGGGGTGTTACCGGGGCATCCGATGCCGTTGCCCAGGCACCTGTGACAACCACCTCGCCTTCGGATGCCGATATCTCTAGCGTGTCTGCTGATACTGATGATCGGTGGTTCGCTAAGGTACTTGACGTCGACGACGCGCCTGCAGCTTTCGCCTCAGCCTCCGGTAGCGACGCGCCCGCTGATGTGCCCGTCGACGCGACTGTCCCGCCCGCTGACGCGTCCGTCGACGCGCCCGCCCCGCCTGCAGCTTTCACCTCAGCTTCCGGTGATGACGCGACTGTCCCGCCCGTCGACGCGCCCGCCCCGCCTGCGGCTTTCGCCTCAGCTTCCGGTGGCGAGGCGCCCGCAGTCCCCGGCGGTGCCCCTATTCCATACCTCGGCGTCTCTGAGCCAGATACGAATGCTCCTGTCTCGTCTGCCAATGCACCCATCATGCCGGTAGACTTGCGGCCGACGGGAGACTCCCCGATGCCGGGAGCTTCGACCGCAGCCACTGTCGATTCAGCTGCCACGAGGAGATCTCCCAAAAGAAAGGTGGCGGCGGGCATTGGAGTGGTCCTCCTTGTCGTCTTAGCGGTACTTGGATTTTTTGTGTACAAGCATTCGCGTGAGGAGGCCGCACGCGACGCAATCGTTGCCACGACGCAATCTATGGTTGCATGTGACGAGGGTCTCCAGCGTCTCGATAGCGTTGCTGAGCTCAACCACTCATACCTGCTCCCTGATAAGACCGACACAGCGAAAGCTGATAAGACCGACACGGCGAAACGCGGACTCGACGAGGCATCCTCCAGCTTGACTGACGCTCGCAGGAGCCTTGAGTCGGCGAGGTCTGATGGGTGGGCTCTTGATGATGACGCGAGGCATACCCTCGACGTGCTCCAGGATGGACTTGATGCCCGTAGAGGTATGATCGACGCCGGTAGCCAACTCGTTAACTCGCTGGCCGACGTCCAGTCGGCTGCAGAGGAGCTGGCTCATCTCATGGCAGATAGCTCGCTCTTCCTTGACTCATCCGATAATGCGGTGAACACCCTGAACAGCTCGTCGCGCTATATCGACCAGATCGACACTACGACTATGATAAACGACCTCGAGAGTGCCAAGAAGTACCAGGCCAGCATGTCGGATGACCTCAGGACGGCGCGAGAGAAGCTTCCCTCGGCGAATCTCTCTAGCTATCAGACGACCGTCGAGAGGGCGAGCACCATGGTCACTGCGCTTCAAGATATCCTCGATGCCATACAGGCCCAGGATGCGGCGAAGGCCAATGATGCTGCCACGGCCCTCAACGCTGCGATCGATTCGTTTAACGACGCACGCAGGGGGTTGCCTTCGTTGGCTGAGGGTATTGAGTCTCTCGTCCCAGACAAGGCGAAGGACTATGCTAAGGACTATCGCGCTCAGCGCGAGCGGGTGGTTGAGACGCTCGCGGAGCTGGGAGGCAATCCACTGACGAGGGACGTTGTGAACGGCTCGAAGCTTCTCCAGGGAAGTCATGCCTGAGGACTCACGCCTTTCCCGTGCTGTTGGGGCCTATCGGTGTGACACGGGGTAGATCAAGCCCAACCGACTGAGGGTTACCGATCGTAGGGTCATAGCGGTGCGAGAGGGGCTTCCAGGAGTCGTTTGGTCTGGCTCTACGTTGCGCTTCCTTGGCAACAGGCCTCCACAAAGTGTCGAATGATCCTCTGCTGCCTGTCGTCATGTCGCCACATGAGCTCGGGATGCCACTGGACGGCGCGGACAAAGCGCCTCTTGGGCATCTCGATGGCCTCGATGATCCCGTCATCAGAAACCGCTGCCCGCGCCAAGCCATCAGCAAGCTTGCGAATGGCCTGGTGGTGCCTACTGTTGACGCCGATCGCCTCTTCGCCCAGCAGATGCTTGAGGTAACCGCCCTCAAGCAGGGTCACACGGTGCGACATGCGCTCGAGGGGTGGCTCCATGAAGTGAGGGCACCCTGTGTGGTACTGGCTGGGAAGGTCCTGGTAGAGCGTACCTCCCAAGGCGACGTTGATCGCCTGCATGCCACGGCAGATGCCAAAGACGGGCAGATTCCTGTCGATCGCACGCCTGATGAGGGAGATCTCGAACTGGTCAAGGTCATCGAAGGGCGGATTGACCTGGGGGAGAGGCTCTTCTCCGTAGGCCGCGGGATTTATGTCGACCCCTCCGGTGACAAGGATACCGTTCACGAGGCCAAGCAGCTGGTCAATGTCGCGTGCGTCATCGGTCAAGGGCAGCATAAGGGGCAGGCCGCCGCAGGCTCTGAGGACGGAAAAGTACCCCGGTCTCACCCCGAGAGCCCTCTCGTTGCCCTCATAGTGTGGCGTAACCCCGATGATTGGCTTCATGCGCGTCTGCTCCTGACTGTTTGCTGTCGTGAGATGACTGCCTGTGCGTCTAGCCTAGCGCGATCGTTGGAGACTGGCGTGGAGGCTAATGAAATCGCTCAGAATCTATCACCTTGATGTCAGACGCCCGGAATGCCATTGGCTTGACCGTACGTCGGTAATGACCCTGTAACAGCTTCCTCCCAAGACATGCGACTCTCTGGCCAGCCCATTCACATCAAGAATCTGTCGATACAGATCTAAGTGTGTATAGCTAAGATTTTAGACTTTCCAGCGTTTGCGTGGTGAGCGGGTGGGTAGAACCTTCCTTGGTATACGTGCGGTGGGTGTGACGCTAGGCCACGTCGCTGCCTTTGAGGGAAAGGACCACATGACCTATGAAGCAATTCAAGACAGAGAGCAAGAAGCTGCTCGACCTCATGATCAACTCGATCTACACCAACAAGGAGATCTTCCTGCGCGAGCTCATCTCCAACGCCTCGGATGCCCTCGACAAGTTGAGCTTCGAGGCAATCAAGAACCCTGACCTCGGTGTCGACCAGTCCACGCTTGCTATCAGGCTGTCCTTTGATAAGGAGGCCCGCAGCGTTACGGTAAGCGACAACGGCATTGGCATGACCAAGGAGGAGCTCGACGAGAACCTCGGTACCATCGCCCACTCCGGCTCTGAGCAGTTTAGGGAGGCCAACGCGGACCACCAGGGCGAGGACATCGACATCATCGGCCAGTTTGGCGTCGGCTTCTACTCGAGCTTCATGGTTGCGACCAAGGTGCGTGTCGTGAGTCGTGCGCTCGGGGCTGACGAGGCCTTCGTATGGGAGTCCGATGGCGTGAGAGGCTACAGCATCGAGCCTGCGGGGGAGGGGGAGCGGAGCGGCGCCGAGGAGCATGGCACCGACGTGATTCTCTTTCTCCGTGAGTCCAGCGAGAGCGACGATACTGACCAGTACCTCTCTGAGGGAGGGCTCAGAGACCTCGTGACGCGCTATTCAAACTACGTGCGCCATCCCATCCAGATGATGGTCACCAAGAGCCGCCAGAAGCCCAAACCAGAAGACGCGCCTGACGACTACAAGCCCGAGTATGAGGACTACCAAGAGCTCGATACCCTAAATTCCATGACCCCCATCTGGAAGAAGCGCCAGAGCGAGGTCGAGCAGGAGGACTACAACGAGTTCTATCAGTCGACCTTCCACGACTGGTCGGATCCAGCTCGCACCGTCAGCTTTCATGCCGAGGGCGCGCTCTCGTATGACGCTCTGCTCTTCATTCCCAGTCGGCGCCCCTTCGACCTCTACAGTAAGGACTACGAGAAGGGTCTTGCGCTCTATAGTTCGAACGTCCTCATCCAGGAGAAGTGTGCGGACCTCGTGCCTGATTACTACAACTTTGTGCACGGCGTCGTGGACAGCCCGGACGTCTCGCTCAACATCTCCCGCGAGACCCTGCAACAGAACTCTCAGCTTCGCGCCATAGCCCGCCGCGTCGAGAAGAAGATTCACTCCGAGCTCGAGGATATGCGTGACAACGATCGAGAGTCCTACGAGACCTTCTTCGAGAACTTCGGGCGTGGGATCAAGTTCGGCATCTACAACTCCTATGGCATGAAGGCGGCTGATCTCGCAGACCTTCTGCTCTTCTGGTCGGCCCAAGAGGGCAAACAGGTGACCTTTGCCGAATACGCAGACGCGATGCCTGAGGGTCAGGACAAGATCTACTTTGCCGCAGGGGACTCGCGCGAGCGCCTAGAGCAGGTGCCTGCCGTGCGCTCCGCGCTCGACCATGGCTTTGACGTGCTCCTGTGCACTCAGGACGTGGACGAGTTCATGTTTCAGGTCATGCGAAGCTGGCACCAGGATGGCACTGAGGGCGACTCTGAGCACGAGGACACAAAGGAGCGCGACCTCGAGCTCGCGAACGTCACAAACGCCGACCTCGACTTTGCGACCGATGACGAGAAGGCCGAAGCCGAGAAGGCCACGAGCGAGCACCAGGAACTCTTTGATGACTTGAAGGAGAGTCTCGGCGACAAGGTCACAAGTGTGAGGGTCGCGGCGGGACTCGGCGACGCTCCAGCGACGATAGCGTCCGAGGGACCCGTCTCCCTTGAGATGGAGCGTGTCATCAGCCAGGGTCCCGACGCCGACGCGGCAAGCGCGCCCAAGGCTCAGCGCGTCCTGCAGCTCAACGCTACCCATCCCGTCTTTGCCAAGCTCGTCGCGGCCAAGGAGGCAGGTGACAAGGACCGCCTTGCGCTTCTGGGATCGATCCTCTACGATCAGGCGCTGCTTGTCGAGGGACTTCCCGTTGATGACCCCGTTGAGTTTGCGAGAAACGTCGCCAAGCTCATGTAGGGTGAGGGTGCCTGCTGTGGAATCCTGCCTTTTCCTGATCGGTCTCGTTGCTACCGACTTTTCCTGATCGATCTCGTTGCTACCGACGCAGCGATGGTGACGCTCACTGCTTGATCGCTCGCTGCTGATGTGAAAAGTAGGTTTCGAGAACTGGTGTGTATAGATATGTCTATGTAGTTACGCTACATTTCTACCAGCGGTAGTAAAATATCCGTGAGAGTTGATGAGTGTCAAACAGAGTGATTGGATACAGCATGCGTAAGGTCAAGACTTTCGAGGGCAAGCGGCGCACTTACGATACCGAGAAATCGACTGAGGTTGCGAAGCGCACCATCGGTGAGTTCGGCGATTCTGCGGGCTACGAGGAGATTCTCTACCAGACTAAACAGGGCCTGTACTTCGTGGTGGGTCTCGGTGGAGCGGACTCGCCATATCCCAGCGAGGACATCAAGCCTCTCACGAAGAGTGAGGCCGCAGACTTCGAGGCGTAGGTCTCGCGTCAATCGTTAGATTCGAGTTGCAGCAAGGACACTAAGAGGGATCGACAGCGCTGTTGCCGACCCCTCTTAGTTTTGGTCGCTGACGTTTCATTTGGGAAATGCCATCTTGGCTGGGGTTAAGGCTTCACTGCGTCAGACGCCCCTACGAGGAGAACATGTTCCTTTCGGCAAACTCTGCTTGGACTGTGCGGAACATGAGGTCGACGTCCTCGAGGCCGAGATGCGTCTCCTTTTGGTTGGCCTTGAGCGTACCGCGTCGCCGTGCCCAGTTCTCGAGCGTGGCGGGCTTCGAGTCGTGGGGAAGAGTCTTGTATTCGGGATCGATGCGTCGACAGATGTCGCGCGTGTCGATGGGAGTGATTCGACCTGCCTTGCGGGCCTCCGCGTAGCCATCGATCTGCATCATGAACCAGGAATCCTCGAAGGACGCGTTGTGTGCCATAAAGGGGTACATCTCGAGTGTCGCAAGGATGGCCCGCTGCATCTTGTTGTGCTGGCGCAGCGGCTTCTTACCTGCGAGATCGTCCCAGCTGATGTGATGCACGAAGGCAAGGGGGACACCCTTTTCCCGGTAGAGCTCGGGGATACCGCAATAGGAACTAAAGGGATGCTCGGGCTTTGCCGTCGGCGTGAGCCTCATGAATTCGATGCCTATGTTGATGATGTAGCCACGCGAGGGATCGCGATCGGTTGTCTCTATGTCAATGCCGCAGACGATGCCCGAGACGGGTGCCTCCACGTAGGCCACACCAAGATCTTGACCACTGGGACCTGCGACCTTTATGACCTCCTCCACACTGCGGTGTTGGAGGGCCGCCACGCCACGGATCAGGTCATCACCGGAGAGTTTGCGCGAAAGGGTGGTTGGGGCGACGTCGCGCAGGCGCTCGACTCCATAGCTGTCACAGCTCGTACGATTGCGATCGGCAAGGTTGCGAACGAGGTCAAACGAAAAGGGCTCCTTGCCCGCAGGCGCGTTCGCCCACGCGTCCATCAGAAGGCCGATGGCCTCCTCGTTCTTCTCGCGCTCTGCGGTGAGCGTCTCATCATCCGAGAGGAAGCCGGGAAAGACGAGGGCGTTTGCGTGTTCAAGTGCCTGGGAGAGGTTCATGTGGATACCCTTGTGGTCGTGTTTGCTTGTGACGCATCACAGAGCCGAGGCTCTCGATATCAAGTGTAGCTGCATGGAGACTTCTTCGTCCGAGATACCCATCCGCCACGCCCTCACCACTCACGTCCTCACCACTTTGTGCCAGTCGGTCTGCGCAAAGCAGCGGATAATGTCCCAGAATCCGCAGGCACTCACATAAAGGCGTTTGCCCAGTTGGAGCCAATGCTATTGCCTCAGAAACTGCGGGGCACGAGCTAGGCTGCGGTGGTCGCGGTTACGGGAGCAGCAGTGGCTGCTGTGGGGTCCCAAACAACACCCAAGGCACGGTGGGCGTCGAGGATGGCCTCGCAGAACACGTTGCCGTGGGGTGTCGACGTCCGTCGTAGCCTACCGTTCTTGTAGGCGATGAGGCGGTGGCGTGGCACAGGGCGCCATGCGTTCCTCTCGTCCTCGCCCCCAAGCGGGAAGGTGGAGAAGACGATGCCCGATGTGCTCGCAGTGTCCCTCGTATCGCTGCCTACCCTTCCAGTGTTGCCTATACCGGCCTTCTCAGCTGTGACCTCGCGAGCATACAGCGTGACCTCAGAGGTGTTGGTATGCACGTAGGTGTACACACCGTCATCCAAGATGAGGTTGAGCTTGTTGTGGTTACCGAGCTGGACTATCGCCCCGACGAGCACGTCGAAGGTATCAATGAAGTCGAGCCTCCCACCCTGACGCATCGCTGCCTCGTCAATGACATCGATCAGGAAGAGTAGGATGCGCTCCGAGTCGGTCTGGCCCACTTCACGCTGCTCGTATCCCCAGAGCAGTCCCTCGTTAAAGAGAATGCCATTGTGGATAAGTGTCCAGCTGCGCCCCGTGACATCAGTCGCCAGGAAGGGATGGCAGTTGGCGACATCGAGCGTTCCGCAGGTAGCCTTGCGAATGTGTGCCTGTAGGTGACGGGCCTCCATAGGCCTCGACAAGAGCCGTGCTGCGAGTGCAGACTCGTATGCGGGGAGGGGCTCGCGCCAGAGGGTGACGCCATCGTCGCCCACCATGCCCTCGGCTGGCGTACGAAGAGAAACGCCCCAGCCATGTGGATTCGCATGGCTATGTCCAAAGAATTCTGTAAGGTAGCGATTGACATGTACAGGAGTAGCCGAATTGACGGCAAAGAGCTCGCACATGGAAGGTCCGATCGACGACGGATTACAGGACGTAGGCACGTTCGCACATCCGACAACAGCACGTCTCACTGCTTATCATTGCGAATTGCATACGTCCACTTCCCTCCTACAAACGTCGCGTACCATTGAGCTTACTTCAACTGACGCGCTACAATTCTATCCATATGTACCTATCAATAAGCCGTAAAGTACATTACGTCTTCGTTACATCTTGTCGAGTAGACGCGTAGACGCCCCTACCCGGCCCGAAGGCTACAGGAGCCTCAAGGAACTCTCCCACGCTGGCATGCAGCCAATCTAGCGCTGGCGTGCAGTAAAAAGGGGTAGCCCATCAAGGCCACCATGCGTCTTGGAGCGCCTTAGTGGACTGACGGGCTACCCGGTTCCCATGACCTGACGTGGAGTCGAAGGATGTTTGTCCTCTGTCTCTATTCGTCGCCGAAGCTGATGCCCATGAACTTTGCCTCCCTGACGAGGTCGCTCTTGGGGTCTACATACTTGAGCTTGCCTGCCACCTCCTTGAGCGGAACGCGGCACATCTTGTTGTTGACCTTAGCGACCATGAAGCCGTACGTGCCCTCCAGGCAGCCGCGGGCCGCCTCTACGCCGCACTGTACCGCGAAGATACGGTCTTGGGCGTCAGGCGCGCCGCCACGCTGAGTGTGTCCGGGAATACCCACGCGAACCTCGCGTCCCGTGCGCTCAGCTATCTCGTTGGCAATGTCATAGGCAACGGAGTACTTGCGCTCCGCAACGATTTTCTTGTACTCCTTTTTGGGAAGTGCGGCTTCCTTCTTCGAGATAGCTCCCTCGGCTACGGCGACGATTGCGAAGCGGCCACCCGCCGCCTCGCGCCGCTCGATTGCCTCGATAACGTTCTTCATCTCGTAGGGGATCTCGGGAAGTAAGATGACATCCGCGCCACCTGCGACGCCCGCGTGAAGGGGGATCCATCCCACCCTGTGTCCCATGATCTCGATCACAAAGACACGACCGTGCGAGCTTGCCGTGGTCTTGATCTCATCAATGAAGGTGGTTGCGACATCGATCGCGCTTGTGAAGCCAAAGGTGATGTCTGTGCCCCAGGTATCGTTGTCGATGGTCTTAGGTAGGGCGATGACGTTGAGCCCCTCCTCGCGCAGGCGGTTTGCCGTCTTGGTCGAGCCGTTGCCGCCGAGCATGAACAGGCAGTCGATTTGCAGCTTGTAGTAGGTCTGCTTCATGGCTGCGACCTTGTTGACACCGTCCGCCTCGGGTGTGTCGAGCAGCTTGAAGGGGGTGCGGCTCGTGCCGAGGATGGTACCGCCTTGGGTGTGGATGTTTGAGAAGTCCGCCCAGGTCATCTGCAGGAACTTGCTATGGATGAGGCCGTGGTAGCCGTCAAGAAAGCCGTAGATCTCAACGGGCTCGTTCGATTGCCGGATGATGGTCTTCACGATGCCGCGCATGGTGGCGTTCAGGGCCTGGCAGTCTCCTCCGCTGGTCAGCAGTCCGATCCTGAGCATGATGCTTCCTCTCCCCTAGGCGCCGGAGTGTGGCGGCGCGTTGCAGTCCATTCGATTCTGGCACAACTGAGCGATCATGCTGTCGTGGACTCTCCGTGTATCTGCAAGTGGTTGCTCGAGGTACGTTGACAGAGGCCTTGTGGGGCGGGGCAGTGAGGTGTCCAGCGATTGGCGCATGCATAGCCCGTACGCAGGTTCTACGTTCGAGCATGGGGTTTTGAAGACGTTGGCGTGCGCGACGCATCTGTCTCCTATGCTCTGTTGGCATACATTGTCAAGCTGTTAATTCCCACCATGACACTTGACATTACTCGTTCCAGACCGTAGGGTAGCGATGTACGTAAGGGTAGGGGGGTAGGACCCCTTGGTGATAGACAAGATGAGGAGGGGCGGCATATGCGTGAACCAATGATGGCATTGCAGGGTTGCACATGTTGTCGCGAGAAGTTCTTGCCCCTCTTGTCCTGTGCGGAGGGTGCCTGTCGCTGACGCGCGAAGTCGCTGTCGGTGTTCGGGACACCCATCAAAAACAGACAGTCGAGAGGGGACGCGCAAGCGTCCTTTTTTATTGTGCACGGGTTCGATCATCCGGCGTGGCTGTTGCCGGTATGGCGCTCGTCGCAGGGATCGCGGCGCCCGACTGGGCAGGCCTCACGGGCTTTCGCACAATCCTTTGGAGGATATCATGAGATACGCACATACAATTGAGGCAATCATCGGATCAACCCCACTCATCGATCTCTCTGCCATTGCGGGTGGCAAGGCTACCATCCTTGGAAAATACGAGGCAAGCAATCCTGGGGGTTCGGTGAAGGACCGCATCGTGCTCACCATGCTGGACGCTGCAGAGGCCGACGGCAGCCTCATGCCTGGCGGTACCGTGATCGAACCTACGTCTGGAAACACCGGTGTCGGTCTGGCGATGCTCGCAGCAAGGCGAGGGTACAAGGCAGTTCTCGTTATGCCCGAGACCATGTCCGTCGAGCGTCGCCAGCTTGCGGCGAGCTACGGGGCACAGATTGTCCTTACGCCAGGCGGCGAGGGCATGAGCGGTGCCGTCAGGCGCGCTGATGAGCTGAGGGACGAGACACCCGGTGCCATCGTTGTGGGTCAGTTCGTGAATCCCGCAAACCCACAGGCACACTATGAGATGACCGGCCCCGAGATCTGGGCCGACACCGAGGGTGACGTGGACGTCCTCGTTGCTGGCGTGGGCACGGGTGGTACCATCTCCGGTGCGGGGAGATTCCTCAAGGAGAAGAGGCCCTCCGTCCGCGCCATCGCCGTCGAGCCCTCCGAGAGTCAGGTGCTGGCCGGCAAGCCCGCTGGGGCTCATCGCATCCAGGGCATCGGTGCGGGATTTGTTCCTGTGACCTATGATGCCAGTGTGGTAGACGAGGTCGTGCCCGTGACCTCCGAGCGTGCCATAGCCATGAGGCGACGCCTTGCAGAGGAGGTGGGTCTACTCGTGGGCATCAGCTCGGGCGCTGCAGTCGAGGCTGCGGCGGTGCTGGCCGAGCGTCCCGACTACGCTGGCGCGACGATAGTGGCTGTGCTCCCCGACACAGGTGAGCGCTACCTCTCGATGGGGCTGTAGGTGAGCTTGATGCCTGCGACGATGGGCGTGGTGTCACCGCCCGAGAGGCACCCTCCTTTGTGGTCACGAGCGTGGGAAGACGTGCGGGCGGTGCTCAGGCGCGATCCGAGTGCGAGCTCTGCGCTTGACGTCGTACTCTTTGCGACGGGTCTCCACGTCGTTTGGGCCTACCGGTGGCAGCACTGGCTCTGGGAAAGGGGCCTGCGCCGTCTCGCGATCCTCTTTGCGCAGCGCACGCGTAGGCGCTATGGGATTGACATTCATCCGGCAGCCACCATCGGAAGGCGCTTTGTTATCGATCACGGCTTTGGTCTCGTGATAGGACAGACGTCTGTCATCGGTGATGATTGCATGGTCTATCAGGGAGTCACCCTCGGCATGACCGGCCATCACAGTGGCAGGCGCCACCCGACGCTCGGTGACGACGTGATGGTGGGCGCAGGCGCCATCGTCCTGGGCGATATTCATGTCGGCAGCCACAGCAAGGTTGGCGCAGGCGCGGTCGTGGTCCACGACGTGCCCGAGGGCGTAACGGTAGCGGGCGTTCCCGCGCACGTCATAGGCGATCGCTGTCGTGAGGGGTGCTGCGAACTGTCGCTCGTGCCGCCTGTCAATACGGATAGCGAGGATGTGCGCTGGTCCTGCGCGCTATAGCGCCGTCGCGGTCATCGGATGGTTATGGAGAGTTGTACGTATGTTTGATAGGGCGAGTCGCTTACGATATGGTATTCGGTCGGATGCGACAGGAGCGTAGGTAGGAGTGTGAGTGCAGATGGATGGACAGAGTCGCAGCATTGTGCAGAGGCGCAGTTTTACGGATACCTTCTTCATCACGGCAATCCTGACGGTCGCATTGTTGGCTGTGGGGCAAGTCGTCGGTTTTGCGCTCATAGTCCTTCTGCCGCTGCCAGCCCACGATCCGGTGGTGGAGACCGGACTCATGTATTACGTGGACGTGGGCGTTTGGCTGGTCTTTGCTGCCTACATGATGTTCACGCAGAAGAACCGACCGATACTGAGCTGGCTCGGTTCGAGGGCAGAGGGAAATCGGCCCTCGATGTTTGCGCTGGGGCTCCTCATCGGCTTTGTCCTGAACGGGTTTTGCGCCCTGGTCGCCCTGCTCCATGGCGACATCCGTCTTCGCTTTGATGGCGTTGACCTCCTGCCCACGTTGATCCTCTTTGTCGGCGTGCTGATACAGTCCTCTGCCGAGGAGCTGGCGTGTAGGGTGTTCATGTACCAGAGACTCCGGGGTGCCTATGCGCGTCCGATCGTCGCCCTCGTGGGAAACCCCGCGCTGTTTGCGGTACTGCACCTTATGAACAGAGGTGTGACCGCCCTCTCGGTACTCAATATCTTTCTTGTGGGCCTTTTGTTCTCGATGTGTGTCTACTACTTCAACAGCTTTTGGATGGTGGCGGCGATACACACGTCGTGGAACTTTACGCAGAATATACTGTTGGGGTTACCAAACAGCGGCAACGTCGCTCCCTTTTCCATCTTTAAGCTCGAGGGGGCTGCCGATAGCCTTGCATATAACGTGGGCTTTGGTATCGAAGGCACGGCGCTTGCGTGCGTGGTCTTAGTCGTCGCATGCGTCTGTGCCTATGTGGCCGGACAGAGGGTGGGCCGCCATGCCGCAGGTGACGCTGTGAGGATCAGCACGTGCGAGTCGACGGATGGGCAGGTCGCAGGCGAGCTGGCCGATGAGTGTGGGCAGAGTTCTTCTGGCGATGAGATTGGCTGAGCTCAGAGCGGGCTGTTGTTGTGTCATACGAGGCCCGTGTCGCCTATCAGCGGCTGCTTTACGATGGCGCATGTTGTCGTGAAGAGCGTGGTGACCCTGCATGAAGCGGCGTATCTCATCGGCAGTAGACACCGTGTTCGGGTATCCTCTTTGGAGGAACGCATATACCAAGGAGTATCATGACGCAGCTGACACAACCCGAGCCATCTCCTAACCGTCGTAGGAGGTCGAGGGGCCAAGCGTGGTCCATGTCATCACCTCAGGCGGCGCAATCGAGCGGTCCATCGCAACCGATGGGTTCAGATTGGCAGGCGCAGGTCACACAGCAGTCGGGACCGTCTGGACAGCCAGATTCGTTCCAGCAGTCTTTGCAGCCAGACCCGATTGATCTTCTTGCTGCTCAGTTCTCCGAGGGGCGATCGACTGGGTCCTTTAGAGGAGCGCCCACTGGCTACGGCGCACCAACCGGCGGCTACGGCGCACCAACCGGCGGCTACGGCACGCCCGCCGGCTACGGAGCGCCCGCCAACAACGGCAGCTACGGAGCACCCGCCGGCTACGGCACGCCCGCCAACGCCGGCTACGGCGCGCCCGCCAACAACGGCAGCTACGGCACGCCAACCGGCCGCTACGGAGCGCCCTACGGCACTGGTGCTCCCAGTGGATATGGCTTTACCGCACCCAATGGTTACGTTGGCGCGCCTGCGTCTACCAATAGATATGGCGCAACACGCGCCACGATGGGCTATGGCAGCTCCATGTCCTATGGGACCACGTACAGAGCGCCGCGTTACGGTGGACGTACCTGTGTCGCCGCCCTCATCTTGGGCTTCGTGGCAAGCTTTCACGGGGTTCTTCTCGGCGGTGGTCTCCTATATGGTTTGGGGCAGATATGGGGTCTATGGAAGACAACTGACGGATATCTTGTGACGATGCTTCCTCTCGAGTTGGGTGGAGTGATCGCTGCAGTCATCGCCTGCCATGCCTTGGGTGGGGCGAGCCTCATGAGACCACAACTTGCTTCCATTGTCGATACCTTTCACAGATTGCGCTGGCTTGTCGTGGTGTCTGGACTTGAGGTCGCGCTTCAGCTGCTTGCCTTTACGACGGGAGACTATTTTCTTAGCCCTAACTGGCCTCTCTACCTACTTCACATCTTGTTACTCTGTATGATGATCGGCATGTTCGAGGAGATAGTGTTTCGTGGGATCATCCTAAACGGACTTCTTGCCCCCTTGGGGGAGCGACGCGATGGAGTTCTGAAGGCGCTCCTCATCAGCTCGCTCCTTTTTGGTGCGGCGCATCTGATTGGGCAAGATACTGATTGGTCTGATAGGTTGCAAGCTACTCAAGCCATTCTCAAGGTCGCTCAGACTGGAGTCCTCGGCTTCGTTTTTGGCGTATGTGCCATACATCAGCGCAACCTTACGGGCGTGGCAGTCTTCCACGGGTTCACAGACTTTGTCCTCATGGTGCTTCCATACATGCTGAGTGGGCCTGAGCAGGGTGAGGTGCAGTACGTTACAGCGGACAGTCAGGCCGCCATGACCACCATCGTAATGTACTCTGTGTTGATCGCCCTGTATATTCCGGCTCTCGTCACCGCAATGCGAACGCTTCGCCAAGAGCAGCTACCTCAGTGCGGCGAGTTCATGGATCCCTGTTGGACGAGTGCGGCGTTTGGAGCAAGGACAGCCTTCGCATACAGCTAGTCACGTTCCCTCAGGTAGACATGACGTGCTGCCGCCCTCTATCGGTGCAGCTACCTCGTCGTGTCAACGGACCGCAGGCCTCACGCCGCAGCAGACCTCACGCTGCGTATCCGCTAAGGAGACACAGAATCAATCAGCCTAACCGATTGCAGGGTCCCTCTAGCCTGCAGAGATGCATACTTGTGACTCGCTGAACCTGATTTATTCTGTGTCTCCCTAAGGATACGGTACACGTCATACTCCTCGCGCCACAGGCCTCACGCCGCAGCGGCATGATTTCGGGTCCGCGCTTGCCTGTCCATAATGACCCATCCGTCTACTACCAGTGAATATTAACCTTGTCACCCACATTCACAAGGTCAAAGAGTTCTGCCGCCTTCTCACGTGGGAGGTTGATGCAGCCATGGCTTCCGGCGTAGCTGTATATGCTGCCCCCAAAACGGCTGCGCCAGCTCGCGTCGTGTAGGCCGTAGGCGTTGCCCAAAAACGGCATCCAGTAGTTCACATGGCTCTTATAGTCCGGTTTGTTGTCGTGGTTCTCGTCGGCACCGATAAGGGTCTGGTTAGTTGCCTTGTTGAGAATGGAATACTCGCCGGTGGGCGTACCATGCCTCTTGCTGGTGTTGCCCGAGACAAGGTAGCTGCGCCAGATGACCGTGCCATCACCGCCGTAGAAGCGCGCGTACTGTGTCGAGAGGTTGATGTCGATATGGCGCCCACGCTCGCGTGCCCCCTCTGATTCGGCAGGTCTCTCGCCTGTGATGGCCAAGGGGATCTCAATGGTGTCTGCGGCACAACGATGCAGGTTGTCAGCAATGCTCGACGCTACGGACGTGCTGTCGACATCGTAATCGTGGACCTCATCGGAGCTGGCAACCTTATCGCTCAGGCTTTCGCTCGCCCAGTCGTCAATGGCGTCCACATCGACGTCAAGTTGCATGTCCTCGCCAACGCTGACCCATCGTGCGATCTGGTCCTTGGAGACGCGCGTTAGCTCCTGCCCTCCTTTGGTCAGGGGAATTTCAAGCGAGAGAACTCTGTTTGCGGCATCCCGTGCCGCGATGAGTTCGGGACTATCGGATGTGAGTTGGGGCTTGACCAGTTGTGCCTCTCCCAGCTCGAGGCTCTGTCTGAGGCAGAGCGCACTTGTTTTGACGGTATCGATCGCGGATGTCGCATCTATCACACCACCGATGGTGGCGTCCCTGATCACAAAAGCCCCCATACCCTCATCGTACGTGATGTAGGCGTCAGTCGGTTGGGCGGCTGTGGCGTTGACCGTGTCGATGGCTGCCTGCATGGTCGCTTGCAGCCGCGTGTCATCGAGCGACACACCCGTACCCGTCTCAATCTGCTTGGGGGAGAGGAGTTCTAGGGGCCAGCGCTTAGGGTCGACCTCGGCTCTGGCGGCTGTGGCCCTTAGGGTTCCATCTGCCGTGAGCCCCACGTCACCTTCGGCGAGCGTGAGGTCGAGTCCGTTTCCCGTGACGTGGGAGCTCCAAGTCTCCGCGATTCGGTCGATCTTGGCTGCGAGCTCGTCTTGGCTTAGGTTGGAGGCATCCATGCCGTCGACGGTGGTTCCCGGCACGAAGTGGCTCGAGAAGTAGGCGTATCCCGCTCCATAGCAGGCAATGAGGAGTGCGAGGATGGTGGCAGCACCGATCGCGACGCGTTTGGCGATGTGACGGTTGGGCTCCTCATCGGGCTTGGCGTGTGTGGCCTTGGTATCGGATGGGGCATGGGTGGCCGTCTCGTGCGGCTTTGCGGCGTGTGCAGGGGTGGTGCCTTTGGCATGTGACTCAGCCTTAGGCGTGGCCATTCGCGCGCTGTGCTGCCCTGCGTTACGTAACCGCTCGGTTGTCTGACGCGGCTTTGCGACGAGCGGATGGGGTCGATTAGTGTTGTTCGCATGGGCTGCCATTACGCTTTTTACTCCTGTCTCGCATTAGTATTTGTGGTATAAGGGCTGATGTGCCAACGCAACAGTGCTTCGTTCAATTAGGTCGGACTGGATCATCGCATGGGAGAAGAGACATATGAGCACTCAATTCGAGAGCTTCGTCGGAATCATATCGCTGGCAAACAAGGAGATCAGTCGCATCAAGGGACAAGAGATGGGACGTATGGGCCTCAAAGGCAGCGACACCATGTGTTTATACTACCTCAAAAAGCACCCCGAGGGCATTACTTCCGCTGAACTTGCACGACTGATCGGGGTGGACAGAGCAGCTGTTTCGCGTATACTCGCGCACTTGGGGGAGCGCGGCCTCGTGAGGAGCGGGGGGACGAAGGGGTGCAGAGGCTATCGCGTGCCAATCCTTCTCACTGAGAGGGGCATGCTTGCGATGCGCGAGTCCGATGGCGTCATTGACAGTGTCGTAAATCATGCGATTGAAGGTGTGTCACCCGAAGATCGTGAGGCTATGTATCGTGCACTTGATGCCATTGTCGACAATCTAGAGGGCATTGAGTAGGGAGGGTGGGGATGTGTGCTGGACCGCCGGGGGACTTGCGCCTCATTGCGCCTAAGGTCGCGCTACACTGGTCCTAGCTGACAACGGCTCTCTCGAAGGAGGATCAGCATGGCACTTAAGATCATCTGCGACTCGGCGGCTGATATCGGTCAGAGCGAAATGAACGGGGTGTTCGTTGCCCCTATGTCTGTGAGCTTTGGCAACGTCACCTATCAGGATGGTGTTGATCTCACACATGACCGCTTCTACGAGATGCTGGTCGAGTCGGACAGCCTTCCTACGACGGGTCAGGTCACGCCGTACGGTTTTACGCAGGTGCTTGAGTCTGCATTGGGTGAGCGTGATGAGGCCGTTGTGATGACGGTATCCTCTAAGCTGTCGGGCACCTATCAGAGTGCGTGTGTGGCGGCAGGCGAGTACGGAGATCGTGTCCGTGTCATCGATACGCTTAATGTGAGTCTTGGCGAGCGCATTCTGGTTGAGCTGGCTAACCACCTGGTGGCTGCGGGTTCTGGCTTGGACGAGGTCGTCACGACAATCGAGGGCAGCCGGGGTGACGTGCAGATGGTCGCGCTGCTCGACACCCTTGAGTACCTGCGTAAGGGTGGACGTGTATCCGGGCTTGCCGGTGCGCTTGGAGCTATGCTCTCCATCAAGCCGGTATTAGCCTGCCAAAATGGCGAGATGATCCTCTTGGGAAAGGCGCGCGGATCCAAGAACGGACGTAACCTCCTAAATGAGCAGATCGAAGCCGCAGGTGGGGTTGACTTCTCGCTGCCGCTTGCCGTCGGCTATTCCGGCATGAGTTCGGCCCTGCTCGACAAGTACATCCGCGATAGTCGCAGTCTTTGGGAGGATCATGTGGATGAGTTGCCGACGGTCTCCATTGGGGCGACTATCGGTACGCACGCCGGTCCCAACGGCATAGCGGTGGCGTTCTTCGCGAAGGGCAAGTAGGCGCTGGCGTGCGGTGGGCTAGTAGA
>ERZ772921.59-NODE-59-length-65316-cov-6.838924_pt1 | contig 65316 bp, 59 predicted proteins | sample MGYA00512117_ERZ772921 | MGnify/ENA primary metagenome ERZ772921 (study PRJEB29015, sample SAMEA2737944) | human oral metagenome | biome: human oral; feature: human-associated habitat; material: dental | place: China | collected 2150 ...
ACTATCGCGCAAGCTCTAACAGGCAGCTATACGGTTTCCCTAATGATGATACAGCGCTCTATGCCTTGCGTTATTACCCCAAAAAGCGTGACTTAAACAACTGCAATAACGCTTTGCCTTTTCAGTATTTTCAGTCGCTTACTCAGTGCCAAGAGGCACACACCCAAGCTGGCATAGACGAAGAGTGCTATTATTGCAACTTTACCCAAAGCACCCCCAATCACTATGGCTTTATCACCTTTCAAGCGATGCTTTCTGCTGAAAACGACTTTGCTGAGATGATAAGCGTACCTCTTACTAATCTCAATACCCAAATAGAGATAGCTAAGAACATTGCTAAGACCCCGATAGATAGCACTGACGAAGAAGCGCAACGCGCCGCTCTATCGTATAACAACCTACTGAAAAAAGAAGCTTTCATCGCTGATTATTTCAATAAAAAAGTAGGTTTTAGCCTCAAACGACTACAGCTCTTAAGCCTGCAGCGCATCAATCGCTTTAACAACCGATAAAAGACATTTATTATCTGAAAAATGATTTTTTATATGAAATATATTTTAACAACAGCACTCATTGCCCTCCTTTTGGTTTCTTGCCATAAAGAACAGAATGCTTTTGAGCAATCGCCCTCAGAGCGTATGAAGCAGCAACGTACTGCCCTGCAAAACGAACTTACTGAGGCTCCTTACGGCTGGAAAGTACTCTACTTTCCTCGTACCGATTCGTTGCTGTTTGCTACCCCTACCAAAGCTGAAAAACGAAGTGATTCGCGCTATGTAGAAAAACTACTAAACCAAGGTTTTGGTGGTTTCTATTTCCTGATGAGCTTTCATAAAGACAATACTGTCACCATACAAGCAGACACCTATAGCCAAACAATACAGGCTGAGAAAACCAGTGAGTACAACCTCAGCCAAGAAGCACAGCTACAGCTATCGTTTACTACCTACAACTATGTTCACCAATTGGTAAACAATCGCTTTCGTGCTGCTGCCGATTGGCTATATGTAGGCAAAGACACCCTACAGAATATGGTATTCAAAACTGCCTCGTATGCCGACCCTGCCCGCGAGTACATAGTGTTTGAGAAGCTCAAAACAGCTGAAGATAAACAGCAATTTTTGCAAAAAGCCCATAGCAACCGACTCTTTTTTGAGCAAATGCAAAACCCTCAAATAGTGATTAAGCGCGGTAGCAAAATCTACTACCAAAGTGATGTATACCTAAAAGGCAATAGCTTCGGGCTCAACACTCCTTTCTTAGAAGGCTTTGTAGCCAATAGGTATTACGTATTCGAGTACCGCACCAATCCGCAAGAAGACCCCTCTACAGGTAGGTATAGAAGTCAGTTTATAGGCTCAGGCTATGTAGGCACCGAAAAAGGATTGACCTTTAGAGCAGGGCTGCGCTACAATAAATCGCTTATATTCTATGATTTTATAAGAGAAGGCAACCGCTTTGTAGCCCATCACCGCGACAGCAAAGGAATTGCCACAGGCTACACTGCTGAAATATTTGAAAATTAGCAAATTAGATAATTGACAGAATGAAATATATAAACAGTATCATTGCGCTCTTGCTGCTTATCGCCTGCAATAGCAAAGAGGAAGACCCTACCCCAGAGGATTACCAAAAGCTATTCCCTTTCAAAGGAATTGAAAAGCCTACAATCAACTACGAAGACCTTGTGCATAGGCAGTGCGACATTGAGCATTATGTATATCCTACTACCGAGGCACCACAGGAAGTACGCCAATATACAGTCACCCTGACCTATCAATGCCAAAAAGGTGAAGGCAACAATCGCAACCCACGCTATTATGTGTGTTATGTAAATGCTAATAAAGAGCGAGTAGTACTAACAGCTACTACCGCTACACAAACACTCACCTTTACCCTTCCCTCTGGTTACCCATTATATCTCGGTGTCTACGGAGGGGGCGAAAGAGAATCGCGTGTAAGTGCACAGCTTACCGCTGTCGATACCCAAGGAGTGGTGAATGTGCCTACCCTACAGTACATAGCTGCTCAAAACACCGATGGTACTGATAACATAACGCCTTATTGCGAATATATAGTTTTACCTTAAGATGATGAAAATAAAACACATACTATCCTATATATCAATGCTATTAGTAACTATAGCTTGCCAAAAAGGTGAAGGCGAAACCGTAGAGACGGCTAATATACTACGCCCTCAAGCTGACATACCCTATAGTTTCAGCCGAAATGGGCAATCAAGTGTTGATGAGCATACCGTTAGCCTATTGCGAGAGCCTTTAGAAGTGATAGAAAGACGCTTATTAGCAGGTAGTATTTCAGAGTTTACTTATGCCGAAATACTGCGCTATTACACCGAAGGCACTTCGTACGTAAAACCTGCCGACGAAGTAGCGTCTTCACCTTTAGCCGCTACCACTCAAATAAGAGAAGATATCCGAAATCTTTTTCTCTCAGCCAAAAGTATTCCGCTACGCGAAGCCCAACGAGGAGTTTCAGGCGATGCAGGGAGAAGAATAGGTGAGGCTGAACGTGTGTATGTAGATGAGAAAGGTATTGCCCCTGCGCAGGTGTTTATTCGTGCTATTGATGGGGCTCTCTACTTAGATAAGATACTCTTATTTCACTTAGACGAACGCTTTTTCTCTGACGCTACCCTGCGTCGCGAGCACCAAAATGTAGTCTTGCCAGCTGGCGAAAACTATACCGAACTTGAGCACCACTGGGATTTAGCTTATGGCTACTTCTTGCATCTGCAATCGCTTACCCAATCTGATGGGGTAGCTGCCTTAGTTGGCGCACAGCGCAAAATCAGCAATGCCTTTGTACAGGGGCGCATAGAACTAGGGCGCTATCGGTATGAGGCACTCTATGAGCAGCTGCGCATCATTCGCAAAGAACTCTCGAGAGTGATTGCCATTCGCACTATTCACACCCTTACAGGGGTAAACACCCTTGCCAATTACACCGAATCGCCTAAGCAAGCTTTTAAATACCTATCGCAGGGCTATGGCTTTATATACGCTTTGCAGTTCACCCGCAAACCTGATGGCTCTCTTTACTTCACTTACGATGAAGTAAAAGCCTTACAAAACCAACTCATAGCGGGCAGTGGTTTATGGAATAAGTCTCGTTTGTTAGCTCCTGCCCAGACTGTAGGTTCACTTAAAAACATCGCACAACAAATAGCAGAACGTTACGAATTATGATGAAAAACATACTCTTATGCCTCTTTGCAATAGCACTATGTGCCTGCGAAGACAAGAATGACAGCTCTACGCCTATCAAAGTAGGCACAGATAGCACTTCGCTTACCGAGCTAACATTGCACCCACAAAGCAGGCACGACCTCTTGCTATCAGGGGGCAACCATAAATATACGGTAAATGTTGCTAATAGCCGTTTGGCAAGCGCTTCTATCAGTCAGGATACACTAAAGATAACAAGTTATCAGGAGCAAGGCACTACCTTTGCCATTATCCACTCTCACGACCAAAGCGCGCGCTTAGAGATTAGGGTAATACCTAACGAACTTAACTTTACGGCTTCGGAAGTAACCCTTGCCCCTACTGACATCAATAAGACCATACGCTTAGGAGGTGGCGATGTAGTGAGCCTTACCACTACTGACCCCGATGAGGTGATGAAAGCTACTTGGCAAGGCAGTAATGGCATTGTAGAGATTAGAGGAAAAGCTGAAGGAGTAGCAACCCTGACCGCTACCTCAGCCGGACTCGCCCCAAAAGAACTTAGGGTAAGAGTACGCTGCATAGACGAGAAAGGCTTTCTCAACCAATTAGGCGTATACCACAATACCAGCAGGTCGCTAAGCCAAGCTATTAACCCAGCGCGTATTGTTAAAGACCCTACCACAGGCACTTTCTTTTCAGGGCGTGCTAACGTTAATGCCCTTAATAATTGGTATTACAAAGTTCCTCCTGTTGAGCGCCCTGTAGAAGGCACTCGTATCAACCTGCGTATTGAGTACAAAAGATTCGGAGGGGTAGCTACTCAAGAAAACCTTAACTTTTATGTAGAAGAAGTCCGCACAGCTACCCAAGAAGTAGTCTTGCGCGGTAAAACACTGAAAATAGTAGTACCTTATTATAATTAGTAATTAATTTTAATTTATATATTTTTTATGAAAAACCTCAGATTTTTAACCGTAGGGCTCGCTTTGATAGCCCTCCTTTTTACAGCTTGTAAAAAAGATGACAATGGTGCTGATGAACAAGCTCCTAAACAACTTACCTTAGAGAAATCGGCAGTAACCGTAAAACTAACTGAAAGCGCTATAGTGCGCATCACTTCAGGCAATGGCGACTATAAAGTAGAGAGCGCTGATAAAAGCATTGCTACTGCTGTTATTGAACAAACTAATGTGAAAATAACCGCTGTTGCTGAAGGACAAACTACCCTAACAGTAGCAGATGTTAAAGGACAAAAAGCTACTATAGCTGTAACGATAGAAAGTAACATTGCCCCTAGTGAAAGACTTTCTGTAGAAAATAAGGAGTTAAACCTTGTAAATGGAGAAGATAAAGTAAATAGAATTTTAAATGCTAAAAACAAAGGTGCACGTCTTTCTTTTACTATCACTCCTGCAGGTAGCGTTACCGTAACAGTAGAAGACCGCATTGTAAACGGCACTCCAGAGGGTGAAAACCTACGCATAAAAGCCCTTACTGTAGGTACTGCACAAGTATCTGTAAAAGATAATGCTGATAACCAGACTACTACTTTCAAAGTAATCGTTAGTGCTGCTGAGCTGACAGTAGCTAAAACTGACGCCGAAGTAGAAGCTGAAGCAACTACTGAAATCCGTATTAACACTGGTAACCCTGATTATACTGTTACTTCTTCAGCAGCTACTATAGCTACAGCCGAAGTAAAAGAAGGTACTCGTATTAATCACTTAGATACTCCTCACAAAGCTATCTTCATCAAAGGATTAGCTGCTGGTACGGCTACTATCACCCTAAAGGATAGTCAAAACAAAACTATAGCTATCGCTGTAACAGTAAAAGCTAAAAACGATATTTTTGAAGTAGATGGCAGTGGTGTAGTAACACTAAAAGCAGGGGCTACTGCTAAAGGAGCAATCACTATCCCAACAAATGCTACAGCAGTAGGACAAAGTATTTTTAGATCGAATTTAGCTGTTACTTCTATAAATTTTAGCAATGTTACTAAAATAGGAGCTAGTGCTTGCTTTGGTACTACTAATCTTACATCAGTTACCTTAAACAAAGTAGAAGAAATAGAAGCTACGGCTTTTGCAAATTCAGGACTTACAGAACTTACTTTACCTGCTACCATAAAAACTATAGCACGTACGGCGTTTACGAACTGCAAAGGACTAACAAAAGTAACTGTGAAAGCTACAACTCCTCCTACGGTACAAGCTAACACTTTCAATGGTATCAATGCTGATGCAGTGCTTTATGTGCCTAAAGGGAAAAAGGCTGACTATGAAGCGCAAGCAAACTGGAAAAGCAAATTCAAAGAAATTAAAGAACTCAATTAATTTGAGTTTAATATAACAACATCATCAACTTTGCCAGAAATTATAGCTTATGGTGCTATAATTTCTGGCAAAGTTTTTATGCTTAGGTAGAGAAAAGAGAGCAAAGGCAGATTCAATTCATAAAGGTAATTTCTGCTTTAAAAGCAAGCGGAATCAAATAAAAAATGCTGTTTGTGCAGAGTGTAGTCCCTCTACCGTTAGTCGAGAGCTGGCAAGAAACAAAATAAAGACAGGAAAAAAACAGTCCAAAAGTAGCTCAAGAAATCTGAGAAGAGCGTAAAGAGCGTAAATTTACTAAAGAAAAGAAAGTTTTTGTTTAAGTATAGCTCTGAAGAACAGTGGTCTGTTGAGCAAATTGTAGGGGATTGTAGAAAAAATGGAATACCAATGATTGGAAAAACAACTATCAGTAAATTAGAGAATTAGCAAATTTGCTAATTGGTAAATTATTCTTATCTTTGCCACTTATGTTAAGATGCTTGATTTTGTAAAATTAGAAGTTATATGGGAGCCGTAGCAACAAATTATAAGGAATAAAATGCTTAATTTTTTTAAATAATTGTATTATGAAATGGAACTATTTATGGATATTTTTGTATTGTTTTGTTTGTGAGGTTCAAGGACAAAATAATTGGTATAGTAACTATAATTATATAGAATCATTTAATGAAGGGGTAGCTATCGTTAAGAAAAACAATAAGTGTGCAGTGGTAAATTTTAAAGGTAAAGAAATTATCCCTCTCGAATATGATGAAATCAAACGTATTGATAGAATTTTTTTTAAGGTCAGAAAGAATAGTCGATATGGTTTGTTTGACAAAGAAGGGAAACTACTTATTGATGTAAATTACGAAGATGTAGGGATTTTTGTAGATGGGCTAGCAACAGTCAAGCGCAATGGCAAATATGGTATGATTAATGAGAGTAAGAACAATGTAGTTCCTTTTCAGTATGATTATATTGATAAACTAAGTGAAGGACTTATTCTCTTCAAAAAGAATTATAAATATGGCTACCTAAATAAAAAAGGTAAGGAGATAATCCCTCCTATATATGATCGTGCTACACCTTTTAAATTACGCTGTGCGACTGTTACTATTAATAATTGTGAGTTTAAGATTGAGAAAAAAGGCTGGTAATTTTGTTAGAATAAAATAGCCTCCTGTATCAATTATCAATTGATAAATCTGTACGAGACTTAAAAGAATAGTGAAGCGGTTTTACATTACATTTCTCACATCGAACTCACATTATAGATAAAACTTAAAAAGAATAGTATGAACTTATATCCTTCTATATCTTCAGAGTTAGAACTGGCAGGGAAACTTATAATTCCTTTGTTAGTGTTTCACTTAATCGCTTTTGCAGCTAAAAAAGGAGAGGATAAATCTATTCCTTCTCTACTTGAAATCTTATTAGCATTGGGTATAATGGTCTATAATATAGCTGTAGGAATCTTTTTATTCCGGTGTGTGCGACCAATAATTCCCTATTGGGAGTTAGATCTTATAGAATGGTATCCTGTACCTCTATTTTTTGCGTTTTTCCTTTTAGTATTTAACATCCTTTTCTTGCTCAGGTATAGAAATAAACTCTATGAAAATGTATTGTTTGTGCTGAGTTTTGGATTGCTGTTATTTACGCTCTATGAGTTTGTAGTTACCAAACCTTTTAAGCAACAAGATGGAGCCGAATTCTTATTAGATAAAACTCTTTTAGAACACGCCCCTCTACTAAATTTTATAATTAATATAATAGTAAGTTTGAGTTTTATACTATTTATTGGGTATAAAAGAATTCGTAAAAGTAAGTGATTATATGGACATTTATAATATTATATTAGGAGAGAAAAACATTGAAAATATGATTGCTCTAATAAAAGAAAATAAGAAAGTAATTCCTATCTTATATTCTTATGAGGATATATTTTCAGAAACATTAAGTTTTTTATTAAGCAATAAAGACAGAAATACAGATTTAGAATATATCTTCAATATGTTTGTTGATATACTTATTGGTCAGCTTATTACCAAACCAAGTGATTTATTAATTTGCATAAAGCATATAAAAAGCAAAAAAGATCAAATTCTATTTTTGAAAACAGTAATGCATAGCAGATTGGTTAATGATGATGTTTTGATTGCTCTTGGTCGAGATAAAAACATATTCCAACAATTACCTTATGATTTATCTTGGGTAGAGATTCCAATACTAAAATATGGTTCTAAAATTATTCTTTTAGCAAAAGAAAAATTATCAGTTATAAGAATTTGTCCTCTTATAGATTGTATTAATGATAATTCCTTATTAGAGTTTCTTTTAGCTTGGGCATTGGAAGAAAATAAATTAGATAATGAAGGGATTGATTATTTTAAGAATAATTATAGGAAAAAATACACTGAAATATATGGAAATAGCAATCATTTATGACATAAAGAAAGAATATATAAAAGCTGTAGAAGGCTATACAACTCTTATTAGAAATAAAGATACTATTCCAGATTATTACATTAATTTGAGTTTTCTATATTGGAGTTTTGCTTTTGAATTATATGAATTTATAACACCTAATAATATTCCTGAATATTGGATAAAAAAAGGAGGAGATGAGTTCCTAAAAATATTAGATTTGGGGATAGAGAAATATCCTAAAGATATAGAATTACATTTTTGGCGAAAATATTTTCTACATATTAGTTATGCTGAAGATTTTACGGAAGAGGAGTGTGTAAATTTATTTAATTTGTATGGTCATAAGAATAAAATACCATATTTTTTTCTTTATCAATACGATAATATAAGATATAAAAAACAAAGAGATGAACTTTTACAGATTATAAAAGGGAAAAAGACTGCAAAGAATTTGTATGTAGAATCATTATTATAAATGTGAATCCCCCAGCTGGCACAAGCTTGGAATCCATACAATTACATTTTTCACATCGAAATCACGTTAAAATAATAAAAATGAGTATACTTAAATCATCTATTCAACCTAACGGACTGAAAGAGGTCATCTTAGGAAATTCTATAGGAGCATTTGAGAAGTTATTAAGGGATGAATATCAAAGAGGGAATGTGGTTTTTCAATTAGATACCCATTTTCTAATAGTCGTTTTTATGGATAGTATCATCGTAAAAGTCAATTTGTTGTATAATAAAGTAGCTCAGATATCTTTCTATAATAAGTTCTTAGGCAAATTCAATGGTATAGGAATAGGGAGTACTTTAGGTACATTTATGGATACATATCCTACGGCTGAATACGATGATGATGAGAATTTCTTTTATATACCTAATTCTACTTATGAGAATATGGCTTTTTTCTTTGAAAACCCTTATTCTTTTGCGTCAGACAACAAGCTAGAGGAAATTACAATCAATGATTTATCTCTGTTGGTAATATGTAGTCTCTGAAGCCAGAAAAAAATAGTTAATATGAAAATAGAATATCCTATATATAAGCTTAAGTTATCAGAAGATCAATATCAGATAATTACTGAACAAAATATAGACTCTCTTCCTTATTATATGAAAGAAAATTGTTTAAAAAAAGCAATAATTATAAGCAGTGAAGATAAAAACGGTTGGAATAGTACTGAATTACCTGATTTAGCTAACTTTAGTTTTATAGAAGAGCTATTAGTATATTGGACTAATATCAAAAATATAAAAGGAATAGAATGCTGTAATCTATTAAAAACCCTTTGGATAGATAATGATGATAGGACGGAGATTGATTTTAAAAAATTCCCTTATTTGCAGAAGTTTGTTTCCTGGAATCGTAAAAATATTCAAAGTATATGGGAGGTTCCTACATTAAGAGAACTTACCTTAGCAGGAGTGAAACCCAATAGTTTTCATTCAGGTGAAGCCTTAAAATCTCTTACAAAGTTAAGGGTATTAAATACTTCATTAAAAGATATTTCTTTTATGGGAAATGCGGTAAATATACATTTTTTAGAGCTTTTGAATTTTTCTAAGATAGAGGATTTAACACCTCTTAAACAGTTAAAGAGTCTTAGACATCTAAGAATTGATTGCAATAAAGTTGTTGATTTCTCTTTCCTTAGAAATTTGACAAACTTAGAAACATTGTATATTTCTACTAAAGTAGGCATCTTTGAGTTTGATTATTTCTTGGGTTTAACCCTATTAAAAAAAGTGAATATTTCGGGAAATTCTAAAATACAGACATTTAATAGAGAATTACAAGAAAAGATGAATTTAAATTAGCTTCAGAAATGCAATGCCAGCTCCCAGCTGGCTAACAGAAAAAGATTGTAAATCAATCTCTTGGAGAGTATAGGCAAAAGTGTCTGGATAGAATAAAACTATAAAGATAATGTTTCAAAATGTATTGATAATACTAAAAAAAGAATAGTATGCACTTGTTTCCGAGAATTAATAACGCTTTTGAAATAGCAGTTGTTGCTTTAGGATTAGCAACAATTATTAATATTGTCTTGTTCTTATGGGAACTACTATTTAAAAAGTATTTCCCTTCGGTGGTAAATGTGATTTGGGGAGTGATAAATATAGCTTATTCCATAGCGATAATATTCTATTTCTATACTTCTTTACAACCTTTGATATATGACTGGGAGTCAACTATTACCCAGTATGAAGAAGTTACTTATTTCTTTGGTTTTTTTCTCGTGTTATTTAATACTTTATATCTGTTACATAGCAAATGTGCTTTTTTTCAGAGGATATTATTAGCATTGAGCGCTTTGTTATTAGGTAGTACAATTTACTATTTTATAACCACAAGACCTTATGAAGTAATAGAAGGAGCCGCCTTTGCATTAGATAAAACCCTTTTGATGCATACCCCTCTCGCTAATTTTATAACTTGCAGTCTCGTAAGTTTATATTTTATACTATTTATTGGATACAGAAGAAAATGGGAATTATAAAAAATAGCCTTTTAGCTTCTGTGAAATTTTCTAATTGGCAAATTGGCAAATTAGTTAATTATTCTTACCTTTGCCACTTATGTTAAGATGCTTGATTTTGTAAAATTAGAAGTTATATGGGAGCCGTAGCAACAAATTATAAGGAACAAATAGAGAAACTGAAGGGAAGGGGTATGTGCTTTGATAATTGGGAAGAGGATAAAATAAAAGATGTACTTTTGGATATAGGATATTACAGATTAGGATTTTATTGTTGTCCTTTTTTTGTTGATGAAGAACATAACTTAGCTTCTGGCACAAAATTTTCTGATATAGTAGCCCTTTACTACTTAGATGTAGATTTACGAAATATTTTGATGAGGTATATTAGTCGGATTGAAATAAATTTTAGGACTAAACTTATCTATTATGTCTCGAATAAGGTAAATATAAAGAAAATCAGGTTGTTACCAAAATCATACAAAATAAAATGAAAATAATCATTTAATTTTTTTGTAAGAATAAAAAAAGATGTATTTTTGCATCAGAATATAGTGCCCCGCCTGTTATAACACAGTGCCCTGCACTTAAAAATAATATTAATAATGCTCAGGTTCTCCCTGAGCATTTGCTTTTATAAAATATAGCCTTTTAGCTTTTGTGAAATTTTCTAATTGGCAAATTGGCTAATTAGTTAATTATTCTTACCTTTGCCAAAACTTTAATAATATACAATGACTTCAAGGCGTGACTTTCTTAAATATATAGGTTTTAGTACGGCAGCAGCGGCGTTGGCGGCTTGCGAAGGTCCCGTGCATAAGTCTATACCTTATCTTGTGCAGCCTGAGGAGATTGTGCCCAGCCAAGCTAATTATTACGCCACTTGTATAGCCGATGGTTTCGACTTTGCTAGCGTATTGGTCAAAACCCTCGAGGGGCGACCTATCCTTATAGAGCCTAACCCCGATGCTCGCTGCGGTAAGGCGGTAAATGCCCGCATATTGGCATCGCTGCTCAGCTTATATGACAGTAATAGAGAAATACCCCAAGAAAAGGCGGGTAAATGGGAACTATTAGACCGCGACACCCGTGCGGCTTTAGCTAAAGCCAAAGCAGAAGGGAAACAGATTGTGCTTCTTTCGCAGACTTTGGCAAGTCCGTCCGCCTATGCGCTTATCGATGAACTTAAAGCTGAATATCCTACTTTTCAGCTTATAGAATACGACACCATATCGGAAGATGCGACTCTTTTTGCCTTTGAGCATCAGTATGGGCGGCGAGCTATGCCCGATTACGATTTCAGCAAGGCTAAGCTCATCGTTTCGTTTGCCGCTGATTTTTTGGGCGACTGGAACGGAGGGGGCTATGCCGACAGCTATGCCCAAGGGCGTATTCCTACAAAAACAGGGGGGATGTCGCGCCATATACAATTAGAGAGTAACCTCAGCCTAACAGGGGCTAATGCCGATGAGCGCATCGCTTTGCCGCCTGCCCTATTGCAGCGGGCTTTTGCACAGTTTTACAACCTCTGCAAGGGTTATCTTTTAAATGACAAGACGCTGCCGCCTGCCCTTACCGAGCGTATCATCGCTCTTGCTAAAGAAGTGCGACAAGCAGGCAGTGAGGCTCTTATCGTTACCGGTATCGACCTGATGCACGTACCGCTCTTGGCTTTTGAACTCAATGAGCAGTTGCAGAGTGCCGCCTTTGGATTGCGTACGCCTCGCCTAACTCGTCAAGGAAAGAGTGCTATGCTACGCAACCTTATAGCGGATATGCAAGAGGGTAAAGTAGGGGTACTCTTCATTAATAATCTCAATCCGCTGTACAGTTTGGCTAAAGCTGATGGTTTTGCCGAGGGACTGGCTAAAGTGCCTTTTTCGGTATCGTTTGTGCTTAGGGCGGACGAAACAGCCCTAAAAACTACCTATATAGCCCCCCAACCGCATTACTTAGAGGCTTGGGGCGATGTACAGTTTAAATACGGACATTACGGACTGATGCAGCCTTGTGTCCGTCCGCTCTTCAATACGTGTCAGTGGCAAGATTGCTTTTTGCAATGGCTGGGGCGCCCTCATACTTATTACGATTATATCAGAGCCTATTGGCAAGAGCATATTTTGGGCAATACTCCTTGGGAAGTAGCACTACAAAACGGTACTTTTGTAAGAGAAGACGAGGTATTTACTCCTGTTCCGCCAATACTGACTAAGATGAGTTGTCAAGACCTCGCTTATCGTGCGCTTACTTCGGCTACTGCTACTACAGATTTTCAGCTAACGCTCTACCCCTCGACAGCTTTAGGCGATGGACAGCAAGCCAATAACCCTTGGCTGCAAGAATTGCCCGACCCTATCAGTCGCGCCACGTGGGATAACTACCTGACGATGCACCCTGCTGATGCTAAGCGCCTCGGTATTGAGAATTGGCATACTGCCAACGGAGCCCTGTGTGGGCATACCGCCAAAGTAACTGCCGATGGGGTGAGTGTGGTAGTGCCTGTATACCTAATAGAAGGGCAGGCGCAGGGCAGTGTAGGGCTTGCCTTAGGCTATGGACGCCAAGCAGGGCTACCCCCCGAAATGCAGGTGGGCGTGAATGCTTTCGTGCTATACAGACTATACGAAAGAGGTAACCAAACGCAAGATGTTACTATCGAAAAGGTAGGAGGAGAGCACATTTTTGCCTGTATGCAGTTGCAAAACAGCTTAGAGGGACGCGATAATGTGCTGAAAGAGCTCACTTTGGCGCAATATCAGGCATTGCCGCCAGTGGTGCCTTTAGCTTCATCGCCTGTTAAAAAAGAAGGGCATCGTTTTAAACTTTCTATCGACCTGAATGCCTGCATAGGTTGTGCCGCCTGCGTAATAGCCTGTCACGCCGAGAACAATGTGCCAGTAGTAGGCAAAGAAGAGGTAAGCCGTTCGCGCGATATGCATTGGCTGCGTATAGACCGTTATTACTCTGAAGAAGACAAGGTAGGTTTTCAGCCAGTGATGTGTCAGCATTGCGAGAAAGCCCCTTGCGAGACGGTTTGCCCCGTAGGAGCTACTGTGCACGGAGCGCAAGGGCAGAACCAAATGGCGTATAACCGCTGTGTAGGTACGCGCTATTGTGCTAATAACTGTCCGTATAAGGTGCGCCGCTTCAACTGGTTTGACTACAGTCAGAATCCTGCTTTCAACTATAATATGAACAGCGAAGTAGGGCGAATGCTGCTCAACCCTGATGTAACGGTGCGCACACGGGGAGTGATGGAGAAGTGCTCGCTCTGCATTCAGCGTACCCAAGAGGTAATACTCCGTGCCAAACGCGAGGGGCACCCTGTGGCAGCAGATGCTTTTAGCAGGGCAACGGCTTGTGCGGCGGCGTGTACTACAGGGGCTATCCGTTTTGGTGATGCTAATAACCCTGAAGACCCTATTGTACCCCTGACTGCTAGTGACCGTATGTATCACTTATTAGAGCAGCTCGGTACGCAACCCAATGTAATATATCAAACCAAAATAAGAAATACTGATAAAACTAATGACGAAGCATAACCCTTATCATACTATTAGCGCTGAGGTAGCACGCCCTATAGAGGGGCGCGCTAATGGGCAATGGTGGCTCGCTTTTGCTCTTGCCTCAGTTGTCGCCCTTTGGGGTTTTTGGTGTATGTGGCTAACCGTAAGAGATGGTATAGGCGTATGGGGGCTCAACAAGACGGTAGGCTGGGCGTGGGATATCACTAATTTTGTGTGGTGGATAGGCATCGGGCACGCGGGTACGTTCATCTCGGCTATACTGCTGCTCTTCCGCCAGCAGTGGCGCGTAGCTATCAATCGCTCTGCCGAAGCGATGACCATTTTTGCTGTTATACAAGCGGGTATCTTTCCGATACTGCATATGGGCAGACCTTGGTTGTTACATTTTACGCTGCCTATCCCTAACCAATACGGGTCGCTGTGGGATAATTTCAATTCGCCTTTGTTATGGGACGTGTTTGCGATAGCGACCTACTTTTCGGTGTCGTTAGTTTTCTGGTGGGTAGGCTTGCTCCCCGACTTTGCGATGCTGCGCGACCGCGCTATCAAACCTTTTCAGAAGAAAATATACAGCTTGCTCAGCTTTGGCTGGAGTGGGCGCGCTAAAGACTGGCAGCGTTTTGAGCAAACCACCCTGCTTTTAGCGGGTATTGCTACGCCTTTGGTGCTATCGGTGCATACTATCGTTTCGTTTGACTTTGCTACCTCGGTAGTACCCGGTTGGCACGCCACTATCTTTCCACCTTACTTTGTAGCAGGGGCTATCTTTTCGGGCTTTGCGATGGTGAGTTTGCTGCTGATTATCTTGCGCAAGGTGTGCCATTTGCAGGCGTATATCACCCGTCAGCACATAGCCCTAATGAACACCGTGATGCTCATAGCCGGTAGCCTTGTGGCGGTGGCTTATCTGACCGAAATATACTTCGCTTGGCGGTCGGGCAATGCGGCTGAGCAGTTCGTATTTCTCAATCGCGCTAAAGGACCTTATGCGTGGGCATTTGGGCTGATGCTCCTTTGTAATGTGCTACTGCCCCAGTTATTATGGGTGAAACGACTTAGGCATAGTATTGCCTTTACCGTTTTTGTTAGCATAGTGATATGTGTAGGGATGTGGTTTGAGCGTTTTGTGATTATTGTTACCTCTTTGCACCGCGACTACTTACCCTCATCTTGGACGATGTTTTCGCCTACTTATGTAGATGTAGGGGTGTTTGTAGGCACGATAGGTTTTTTCTTAGTACTCTTTTTGCTCTACGCTCGCACCTTCCCGATGATTGCTCAGGCAGAGATTAAGCAGAATATCATATTAGACAGCAAGCAGCCAGAGGAGACTCGTACCGCTGAAGAGCTTGTGGCTGAGGTGAAAGCACTACGCGCGCAAGGTGTCGCTATAAAAGAAGTGTATACCCCCTTTGCGGTACACGGGCTTAGCGAGGCGTTGGGGCATAAGCCCTCGCGTTTGGGCAAAGCTACTTTTGTATACGGACTGTTAGGTTTCCTTTTTGGGGCTTGGCTGGTCTATTACACTATGATAGCCGACTGGCCGCAAAACTTTGGCGGTAAGCCTAACGCTACTTTATGGCAAGGATTGCCAGCCTTTGTGCCTGTTATTTTTGAGCTGACGGTCTATTTTGCGGCTCACCTATTGGTGTTGAGTTTTCTATTCCGCAGTCGTCTGTACCCGACTAAAAAGGCAGAGAACCCTAAGCCAGAGAGTACTGATGATACGTTTGTGATAACGTATGAGTCAGCCCCACAAGAAGATAAAAACGAAAAATGAAGTGTATAACCAAATATATAGGGCTTGTATTTTTAGGGCTGTTGCTTTTGGCGTGTAGGGATAAGCAAAAGCCTAATCGCGAATTTGCGCCTGATATGTACGAAAGTGCTGCCTATAAAACCTATGCTACGCCCCCCCTCAGTCCGCCAGAACACACGGTGAAGCGCGGTAGTCTGCCCTATTCGTACCCCAATACCCTTGAGGGCTACGAGCAGGTTAAGGCAAGCCTACACGCTGATGCCTCGTTAACAGTAGATGCCGCGCGAGGGCGAGCGCTCTATAATGTGTATTGCGCGCTTTGCCACGGTGAGCAAGGCGATGGCAAAGGTGTATTAGTGCAGCGCGGTAAGGTGTTTGGCGTGCCTCAGTTTGCAGGTCGTGACTTTACCGAAGGGAGTATTTACCACGTGCTTTACTACGGGCGTAATGCTATGCCTGCCTTTGCTACACAGCTGACAGAAGAAGAACGATGGCAGATAGTGAAACAAGTGTTGCTTAAAGGTGAAATACAAAAGACGAAAGACGAGTAAATTGAAAAAGAGTTTGATAATAATAACAGTGGTATTGGCTTTTTTGGGAGGCTGTTATGCCTTGTTCGCCTATCTGATGCAAATAGGGGTGAATGAGGGGTATGAGCCTGTGCAGCCGATACACTTTTCGCATAAAATACACGCGGGCGACAATCAGATAGATTGCCAATACTGCCATTCGGGGGCTCGCTCGTCGGCTATGGCTGCCGTACCCTCGCTGAATGTGTGTATGGGTTGCCATAAAACGATAAGCGAGTATGAGGGAGAGGAAGACCTTGCACAAGGTTATACTAAAGCTTTCTACACTGCCGAAATAAAGAAACTATACACCGCCGCAGGCTGGGACGAACAACAGTTTAAGTACACCGGCAAGCCGCAGGGAGTACAATGGGTGCGCATACATAAGCTGCCCGATTTTACGTATTTCAATCACTCGCAACACGTAAAAGTGGCAGGCTTAGACTGCCAACAATGTCACGGTGAAGTGCCTAAGATGGAAGTTATGCGACAGCACGCCCCCCTCACTATGGGTTGGTGCATAGAGTGTCACCGCACGCAGAAAGTCAGCACCGAGTGTGCCAAATGCCATTATTAACCTAAACCCCTCTTTGCTTTGCTTTTTGATGATATACGTTCGGTATTGCAGCCTCGCTACTGTTTGCATTGTGGGGTGCTGCTGTTGGCGCATCAGTCGTACCTATGTCTTAATTGCACAGCGCATTTAGAAGAGACCTCTTTTCATTTATCGCCCCATAACCCCTTATGGCAAACGTTGCGGCATCGTTGCCCTATAGAAGGAGCTACCTCATTATTTTTCTTTGGGAAACGCAATGTGGCACAAGATTTGATACACCATTTGAAGTACAAAGGTAAGCAAGAAATAGGCGAGTGGCTTGGCAAGTGGCTCGGCAACTATATAGCGACTGCCGCCCCATTTTCTTCAGCAGAAGTAGTGTTGCCAGTGCCGCTACACCCACGCAAATTGCGTCGGAGAGGTTATAACCAAGTGGCGCGTTTTGGGCAGAGTTTAGCCCGCACTATGCAGATAGCCTATACAGATGATTTGCTGATAAAAACCGATGCGGTTGGCACCCAAACGCGGAAGTTTGTATGGAAGCGGTTCAACGAAAATGACCATATTTTCGCCCTCCGCAATCCTGAACGATGGATAGGCAAGCACCTGCTGTTAGTAGATGATGTAATTACTACAGGGTCTACCCTTGAGCGCTGTTACACCGCCCTGAGCAGCATACCAGAGGTGAAAATAAGTGTAGCCTCAATAGCTTGTGCGGTCATCAAATAAGGAAAAGTAACTAATTGTAAATTAATAAATAACTAAATAAATATCGATCGTATGAAGAACACATTGAAACTAATGGCTGTAGCATTCGCTATGTTTGCTTTCAGCACCAACGCTACTGCTGCTACTGCTACAGCAGCTGATATGAACCAAAGCGTAGTACTTGACCAAGATGGTAATGCTAATGCTAAGGTAGAAAAAGCTGACCAAGATGGCGGCAAAAAAGAATGTAAAAAAGACGGTAAAAAGTCTTGCTGCAAAAAAGACGCTAAAGAAGATAAAAAATCTTGCGACAAGAATGCCGACAAAAAATCTTGCTGCAAAAAAGACGGTAAGAAATCTTGCTGCAAAAAAGGAGGAGAAAACCCAGCTGACAAAGACGCTAAATAATCTTTTTTGTAGTCGCTAAAAATATTATTCTGAAATTACACCGAGAAAACCTTAGCCCTTATACTGCTGAGGTTTTCTTTTCACATATTAGCTACACACCTTTTGCTGATGAAAATATCTTTATATACACTCTTGTTTGTTATAGGCTCGCTGCTTAGCAGTTGCGGAGGCGATACCCTGCCCAAACCTAAAGGAGGGTTGCGCTTAGACTATACGCCTGCCGTTTATGCACCTGTTACCCAACTGCCTAACTGTCCGTTTAGCTTTGAGGCTAACAGCCTGTCGGAAGTGAAATACCAAGCGCACAATTGCGATATAAACATAGAGTACCCCGCGATGCACGCTACTATCTACCTGACCTATAAGCCCGTAGAAGGCAACCTGAAAAAACTGTTGAAAGATGCCCAAAAGTTCACCTACGAGCACACCATTAAAGCCGATAATATAGCTTCTACCGTTTTTGCTAATGATAGTACCCGCGTGTACGGTATGTTTTACCAAGTGTATGGCAATGCCGCTTCGCAATCGCAGTTTTACGCAACTGACAGTCTGCGACACTTTATTTCGGGCTCTATCTACTTTAAGGCAGTGCCCAACTACGATTCTATACAGCCGGCTAGTGCTTATATAGAAAAGGATATTCGCAAAATAATGGAATCGCTACAGTGGAAATAAAAAAATGTGGGCAAAATATTGTGCAGTTAAAAATATTGGCGTAACTTTGCCCTTATAATATTAAATGAATTATGAGTTTACAAACTAAGGTAATGGACGCTCTGAAAGAAGCAATGAAAGCTAAAGATACCATTGCATTAGAATCATTAAGAGCTATTAAATCGGCTATACTGCTAGCTAAAACCGAAGCAGGAGCCGCTGCTGAACTAGCAGAAGAAGAGGAACTTAAACTCCTTCAGAAATTAGTAAAACAACGCAAAGATAGTGCTGCCCTCTATGCACAGCAAGGAAGAAACGATTTGGCTGAACCCGAATTGGCACAAGTGGCAGTAATAGAAAAATTCTTGCCTAAACAATTGTCGGAAGCAGAAGTAACAGAAGCCGTGAAAGCTATTATAGCTGAAGTAGGGGCAACCTCTGCCAAAGATATGGGCAAAGTAATGGGAGTAGCTACTAAGCAATTAGCAGGCAAAACCGATGGGAAAGTAATTTCGGCTATAGTAAAATCGCTATTAGCTTAAGCATAACAGAAAATTGGCTGCATAGTTCAACTGGATAGAATATCAGATTCCGGTTCTGACGATAGAGGTTCGAATCCCCTTGCGGTCACAACAAAAAAGCAGATGATACTTTATTAGAAAAAAGTATCAGCTGCTTTCTTTGCCTAATCATCAACATCTATACATCTTGAGGTACTTCCTGTTATACATATCGCTTTTCTTATCGCTAATAGCTTGTGATTCAGCTGAAAAGAAAGCTGTTATCACCCCTTTCACTTTTTCTGAAGACACGGCTGTTATCTATCGCATTAATGACAAAGACAATTTCTTAAGTGTTATCGCTAACAATTCGTTTTGGAAGCAGCATAACCCTCACCCATTGCGTTTGCACGAGGTGAAGATACTCAATACCCTTCCTACTGATGAAAATCTGTGGGTGGCTTTTTCGGCTGATGATCATTTCTTTGCTGTAACGCCCCATATAACCAATGACAGCCTTAGTATCTGGAAAAAAGCGAATGACAAAGTGCAGAAGCAAGCCCAATTTGGTAAGGAATGGTTTTACACCCTACAGGGCGATTACCTCATTATAGGCGATACAGACAAAGTGGGTAGCTATGCCCAGCCCAAAGATAAACCCCTTACCACTCGTCAGCAGGATTTAGAAGCCTTGCAAAAACTTAGCAATAATGAGTGTGCCGCCAGTATTTTCCTTTCGCAGGAAGGAGCTAACACCTATTTTCGCTCTTTCTTTGGCACAGATGTACTGCCCAACAATAACAATTGGGTGACTTTTGACCTTTTCTTAGAAGAAAACAATGTGCGCTTTAGCGGTATCAGTCTTATTGACAAAGAAAACAACACTTCTGACTGTATGCTGCGCACGCAACCTTATCAGAATACCCTTATAGACCATTTGCCTGCACGGGTGCTTAAGCTCACCGCCTATTCGTTTGACGATGCCGATCTTATCAGTCTGCCTGACAGCTTGGCGCAGCAATCGCCTTTTCTTACGAGTGTTAATGGTATTGCTTTTGCCCAAACACTCGATGGGTATTTTGCAGTTGCTTCAACCTATAATGTAGATGATGCGCTACAGCAGTTGCCTGTACTATCTGAAGATTTTCAGTACAACTTCGCTATGTACGACCTCAACCCAGAGCTGCCGCTTTCTTTCTTTAAGGCTTTTGCTCCTGATTTTACGCCTCGTTACGTAGGGGTATATCAGAGAAACCTTATCTTTACCCCGACCCGCGAACTTCTTATCTCGGTAGTGAATGATATGCAGCGCGGCAATACCCTATCGTATAACAAAGCCTACCAACAATTGGCGCAGCACAGTGCCTCGAACGTTACCCTCAGCCGTATTGTTAACCTTTATGACCAATCTTCCTTTAGTTTGCAGTACCCTTATATAGCTGAGCATTACCGCTGGGCACTGTTTCAGCAAACCCCTCAGAACGATTACTACGTGCTGAACTTCGTATGCGAGCATCAGCCAGAAGGCAATCTTACTGACGAGATGCGAGAGCGCTTTCGCTTTGCCCTCGACGACCAGATGGTTATACCGCCTACTTTGCTGCTAAACCACCGCACTAAACAGCTGGAAGTAGCGGTACAAGATGCTAATAACGACCTTTACCTTATAGGCAATAACGGTTCGCTACTCTGGAAAAAGCACTTAGACGGGAAAATACAAAGTCCTATCTACCAAGTAGACCTTTTTAAGAATGGTTTTTTGCAAATGGCTTTTTCTACTGAAAAAACCATATGGGTGTTAGACCGCAATGGCAAAGAGGTAGAGCCTTTCCCACGCAAATACAAGGGGCAGCTTACCCCTTTAGAAGTCTTTGACTATAATGCCGATCGGGAATATCGTTTTCTGTTTGCTGAAAATCAGACACTGCACTTGTTAGACCGCAAAGGGCAAGTGGTAAAGGGCTTTTTTCAGCGCACTAATGGCAAGCCCCTCTACACGCCTAAGCACTTTCGGATTGCTGATCGGGATTATCTAATCTATGCCGCCGATAACGGTATTTTTAATATACTGCACCGCAATGGCGAGAACCGCATCACGGTACGCGACCGCTACACTTTTTCTGACAATCCGCCTGCTGTATGGAACGGACTTTTTATGTTTACCACCAATGAGGGTTATGCCGTATTTATAGATGAAAAAGGCGGTATCAGAAAAGAGAAAAAGAACCTTGAAGCCCCTTTCTATTGGGGCGGGAATAAGTACCTGCTCTATGCCCTATCGGGTAATATACTTACTGTTGGGACTAAGAAAATAGAGCTGCTCAATGGTAAATACGAGCGTCCGCGTCTGTTTAGAATAGGAGGAACAAACTACGTAAGCGTAAACGACCTTTCTACCCAAAAAGCCTATTTGTATAATGATAAGGGCAACCTGATAAAGGATTTTCCTGTAGAATCGGTGTCGCCTATTGCTATTGATATTGATTTGGACAAAACAGTGTGGATAGTTACTGAGAAAAGTCCTACTGAAATAGTCGTCTTTTCAGTTAGAAAATTAGAGAATTAGAGCAATGAAGAAAGCAGTCATCATCGGGTTAGGACTTATAGGAGGGTCGATAGCCTTAGAGCTGAAGAAACGCCTTAATTATCGCATAGAAGGTATTGACAATGCTCCTGCTAATGTGCAGAAGGCTTTAGAGTTGGGTATCATAGAAGCACCTACCGACTATGAGCATTTGACCGATGCCGCGCTTGTGCTAGTAGCCGTGCCGGTGAACTATATTAGCCAAGTGCTTACGCTTGTACTCGATAAGATAGGCGATGATACTTTAGTGATGGATGTAGGTTCAGTAAAAGCTCCTATCTGCCAAGCGGTAGCAGCACACTCGCGGCGGAAGCAGTTTGTAGCAGCCCACCCAATGGCAGGAACAGAACACTCAGGGCCTGAAGCAGCCTTATATGACCTTTTTGACGGGAAGGTAATGGCACTTTGTGAAGTAGAAAAGACGACTGACTGGCAATTGTTAGACCGCGCCCTTACCTTGAGCAAAGCCTTGAATATGCGCGTGAAAATGATGTCGCCTACTGACCACGACTTGCATACCGCCTATGTGTCGCACCTTTCGCATGTGAGTTCATTTATGCTTGGTAAGACCGTGCTTGAGATAGAGAAAGATGAAGCCCAGATATTTGATTTGGCTAGTACCGGTTTTGCCAGCACTGTGCGTTTAGCTAAGAGCGATGCCCAGATGTGGACACCTATCTTTACAGAGAATAAAGCCAATGTACTCAAAGCCCTTTCGGAATATATCAAAAACTTACAGCAATTTTACCATTTGCTTGAAACTGACCAAACAGCAGCTATTACTGAAGTTATTCACCAAGCGAATTACATCAGAAAGATACTAAAATAAATATTTGCCAGAAGCGAACAATATGTAACAACCTACAAAATATGAAACGGATTCGGATATTTCTAAAAGATAGCAGGACGCTCACTTTCGTAGTGTGCGTGCTGCTATCTGCTTTCTTATGGTCGCTGATAAGGCTTTCTAAAAACCTGTTGCGCGAAGTATCAGTGCCGGTGGTGGTTACCAACCTGCCTGCGCACCAAGTGCTGATGCCTTCAGCTCCTAACGCTATTAAGCTATTAGTAGAAGGCAATGGGTTTACCCTACTGAAGACCTATTCGCAAAACGAAGCCCTAAGCGTAGACTATACAGACCTGAAACACATAGAAGGGTCTCAGTATTGTTTATCTAAAAGCACAAGAGAGAAACTTACGAATACTTATTTGTCGAACTTTAAAATACGCTCGGTAGTCTCTGATACCCTTACACTGCTCTTAGAGAAGAAAGTCAGTAAGAAAATACCCGTGCTAATGCAGTTGAATGTAGAGTATGCCAAAGAATACCAGCTGACAGAACTGCGCATCACCCCTGATTCGGTAACGGCTTATGGCAGTCAAAAAGCGATTGATACCCTTACCCAAGTGACTTTTCAGTATACTAAAAAGAAACTTATCAAAGATAATTTTAGCAAAAACTACTCGCTTAAGAACACCAAATACATTACTTACGACCTTCATACTATCAAGATGGAAGCCTTTGTGGATAAGGTGAGTGAGCAACTGCTGAAAGTGCCTGTGCAGGTGGTAAATGTGCCTAAAGACAGCCAAGTGAAGGTATTCCCCAATGAGATAATGGTACTTTGCACCGGCGACTTGAGTATCTTAAAAACACTTACCCCTAATGATATACAAGCTACAGCCGATTTTGCTAAAGCTGAAGGCAGTAGCATCAGTTTGCAGCTTAGCACTCAGAAAAGACGAATGAAAATAAGTTTCTTCGGTGAAGATAAAGTAGATTTTTTAATCAGAAAAGAATGAAAGTAATAGGACTGACTGGAGGGATAGGTAGCGGTAAGAGCACTATAGCGCGACTGTTTGCAGCCTTAGGCATCGCGGTATATGATTCGGATACCGAAGCCAAAAAGCTCATTAATACTTCAGCTGAAATAAAGAAGCGCATCGTAGAGGTATTTGGGGCAGAGGCTTATGCTGAAGGGGTGTATAACCGCGCTTATATGGCCGACATCGTATTTCGCAATCCGGATAAGTTAGCGGTGCTTAATAGTATAGTACACCCTGTGCTTGCCGACCACTTTAATCAGTGGGTAGCCCTACAGACATCTCCCTACGTTATAAAAGAAGCGGCAATACTCTTTGAGAGTGGTAGTTATAAAAACTGCGATTTCATCATCACTGTTACAGCACCCGAAGCCCTACGCATCAGTAGGTGTATGAGTCGAGATGGGAGTACTGAAGCCCAAGTACGTGCGCGTATGGCGCAGCAATGGACAGATGCTCAGCGCATTGCCCTCTCGGATGCTGTGATTGAAAACGTCAACTTAGAGGAAACAGAAAAGAGAGTGAGAGAATTGAACAACCTATTCATCAAAAACCAAAAATAATGGACTTCTGGAGTGTATTATATACCGTTGTGCTGTACAGCGCGCTTACGTTAGTAGGGGTACTGGTGTTTTACGCTATCAATAGGGTAGCACAGGCTACTTGGGCAACTGACTTATACCCTATTATGCAGCGTGTTAGCGCCCCCCTATGGGTGGTAACTATAGCTTTATTGGCCTTATTGGTGTGGCGCAATGCCGAGCCTTACTATCTGTTGCGTGCCGGAGGCTATACTGCTGTGTGGTTAGTATACCGCTATGGGGTGTTGCCAAGAGCAACTATAGCTGAGAAAACTTATCCTCATGTAGTCTTCTTAATTGTGTTTTTTCTTATAGAGTTACCCCTATCAGCCGATTGGCTTTTAAGCCTTACTCCGCACTGGCATAGTAGTCTTTACAGTTGGTATGTGCTTAGCAGTCTTCTTCTTTCGGCTATGGCATTGGTTACCCTCTTTAGTCGTTCGGCACATTATGCCGATATGGGTAAATACGTATTTGCTTTTTCTTGTTTTTGGGTATATCTTTGGTATTCGCAGTTTATGCTGATATGGTATGCCAATATACCTGAAGAAACGGTGTATTACGAAGTGCTGAAAGCTAATGGTTATACCCCTCTTCTTATACTGATGATGTTTTTCAGCTTTGTATTGCCTTTCTTGCTGCTGCTATCGGCAGCTGCCAAACGCCGCCGCCTTGTACTCTTCGCAGCAGCAATTCTCGTGCTTATCGGGCAATTCCTGAATTTTTATTTACTGATAGTGCCTTTTGCTAATTTGCGAAATTGCTAATTGTTTTTTACCTTTGCGCTCTAATTGCAAGCAAATGACTTTTAAACCATTTTTATATTTCTTCTTTTTAGTTCTTTGTCCGATGTTGCTTTTGGCGCAAGAAGACAGAGACTATGAGGGGCGTAAGACTTCAGAAAAAGGAAGCACTGTAACCTTTAAATCATTGCGGCCTAAAAAGAAAAAAGATAGTATCACCTTTACGGCAGATGCCTACAAGATAATCACTTATACACGCGATACTACCGCTATTGACACCTCTATATCGATAGCTAAATACTATCAGCATAACGCTTGGGGCAAGGATATGTTTGGCAAGATGCCTTTTGGCAATATGGGTCAGCCCTATAATACGTTGGCTTATGACTTTCGTAAGCGCACTTACTTGCCACAAATGGGAGCAGAGGCTAAAGCACAGCTATACCTCACCCCTGAAGAGGTGACTTATTATTACTTGCCTACCCCTATCACTCAGTTTACTTACAAATCAGGAATGGAGCAAGGGCAAACCCTTGATGTACTCTTTTCTGCTAACCTAAAGCCCACTACTAATATTTTCATCGCTTATAGAGGACTGCGCTCCTTGGGTAAATATCAGCGGGCACTGGTGAGTAATGGTAACTTTAGAGCAGGGGTTTCATACGTATCGCCTAATAAAAAGTATACTCTTTTTGCCCATTTTGCCAATCACGATATAGATAGTCAGGAGAATGGAGGTATGACGAACCCTCGGCAGTTTGAGAGTGGTGATAAGCAATTTAAAAACCGTGCTGTGATAGATATGAATCTGTTAGATGCTGAAAACCAGCGCGAGAGTAAGCGCTATTTTCTACAGCACGACTTCGCTTTCTTGCGACAACGCGATTCACTTTCCTCTTATAAACAAATACGCTTTCGTCACCTATTTATGTACGAAACAGAGTACTACGCCTTTGGTGAGAGAGCAGCCAATGCTTATTTGGGCACGGCTTTAGTAAGTAGTAACCTCAGCGATAAGATGCGCTTGCAGAAGATGCACAATAGAGTAGGAGCAGAGTTAGAGTTGCCCTACTTGGGTAGGACATTCGTCTTTGGTAATGCTTATCACTACAATTACTATTTTCGCAATGCTTACTACGTAGGAGGAGTGCTACAGCGCCACCAGATAAAGGACACCGACCTAAGCATAGGGTTGCAGTGGCATAAGAAAGTAGGAGGTTTTAGCATTACAGCTGAAGGCGAACAAACCTTTGTAGGCAAGATGACAGGCACGCAGCTGAAGGGTACGCTATCGTATGCATTAGATGCTCAGAACAAGCTAAGTGCAGGGGCTATGCTACATTCTGCTATGCCTAACTTCAACTATCTGCTTTACCAAAGTGATTATAAGAATTACAATTGGGATAATTACACTTCCTTTGGAAAGGAGAATAACCAAACACTTTATGCCGACCTGCAAACACAGTGGGGTAGTGTGTATTTAGACCTTACCAACCTTAATAATTACACTTATTTTAAACCACAATCTACAGGGCAAGTAGCCCCAGCGCAATACGGAGGCAATATTCAGTATTTGCAACTCAAGCTACAGAAAGAGTTTGTTTTTGGCAAGTTTGGACTCGACAACACGCTTCTTTATCAGCAAGTAGTGCAAGACGAGTCAGTGCTTAATGTGCCGGCATTCGTCACTCGGAATAGTTTTTATTTCAAGAGTCCGCTTTTTAACAAAGCAATGATACTGCAGACAGGTATAGGGCTTAATTACTTTACTAAGTATTACGCTAATGAGTACAATCCGTTATTAGCAGAATTTCAGGTGCAAGACGCACAGAAGATAGGCAATTACCCTATGCTCGACTTCTTTTTGAATGCCAAGGTACGTACGATGCGTATTTTCTTTAGCTTAGAGCAGTTTCACGTACCGCTGAGCAACTTGTTACCCTCTGTTTTAGGCAATCCATACCGCTATTATGCTACCCCTCGACAGCCTTACCGCGATTTTATCATACGGTTGGGTGTGAAGTGGAACCTGTTCAATTAACGAAAGGTTATTTACCTCTATATTTTAAAATAACAACAAATGACAAGAAAGACCATTTTTGATACGCAAGTATTAGGGCACCCAGCAGGACTGTTTGTGCTCTTCTTTACCGAAATGTGGGAACGCTTCTCTTTCTACGGGATGCGGGTGCTGCTGATTAACTTCCTGACGATGACTCTCATAGGCTATAACCCAGGTTGGGAATGGAGCACTGAGAACGCAGGAGCCCTCTTTGGTACTTATGTGATGTTGCTCTACCTCACCCCTATATTAGGAGGTATAATAGCAGATAAGTTTACCGGTTACCGCTGGGCGGTTATTATCGGGGCAGTTATCATCACGTTAGGACACGTATCAATGGCGTTTGAGACGGAATGGTCGCTCTACTTAGGGTTAGCATTTTTGGTGATAGGTACCGGTTTTTTCAAACCTAATATGGTGTCGTTTGTATCGGAAATGTATAAAGACCTACCCCAAAAGAAAGATGCCGCTTACACCATCTTCTATATGGGAGTGAATTCAGGGGCTTTCTTTGGTATGATGCTTTGTGGCTATTTGGCAGAGCGCATAGGCTGGAGCTGGGGCTTTGGTTTAGCAGGAATTTTTATGCTGCTCGGCACTATACAGTTTTGGTTCGCCAAACCACTTTTTGGCAGTATAGGCGATAAACCTACTACACAAGAGAAAAAAGAGGCGGTAGCAACCCCGCAAGATGAGGAAGAAAAACCTAATCCGTTTACGGTGCTCGATAAGGTGTTAATAGCCTTGGCAGCAGTGATAGGAGTAGGCTATGCGCTAAACGACCCGCTTTCTAAAATATGGAATACTGACCTTTTTGCGTGGGCGTCATTGCCTACCTTAAAAGGGCAATACGTAGCTGTAATAGTAGGTTTAGTAGCTTTCTTCTTCTTGATAGCCAGCCGCATAATGCGCTATACACGCATCGTACGCGATAGAATGCTAACGGTGGTTATCTTTGGCTTCTTTGTGGTTTTCTTTTGGCTTTCGTTTGAGCAAGGCGCTTCGTCTCTTATCATTTTTGCCCGCGATAATGTGGAACGTGAGCTACACGGCAATTGGGCAGTGCTATACAATATTTTTAACGCTCTGCTGACAGTTGTTCCACTACTACTCATTAGTTATGTGTTATTTATACTTGTAAAGAAAACCTATAAAAAGATATTCCCCGCAGTAGTAGTGCTCCTAACTTGTTTTTCATTGGTATGGGGTATAGCAGCGTGGATGCTTAATCGCGATTTTAAGACTACTGCTTATAGTGTGACCTACGAGGCATACGAAACGACAGATGCCCAAGGAAGAACCGTGTACTTGCCTATCACTGAAGAAAATAGGGATCAAGATATTGCGAAGAAGAGAGTAACACGCAGCACTATCATAGGGGTAGTAGATGAGCCGCTGCAGGTGGGTAGTACTATAAAATTATTGTCTAAGAACAACAAAAACACCTCATTCGGCTACGTAAATACAGCTAAAGAGCAATGGGCGCGCGAGCGAGGTACCACCTTAGGCAAAGACAATGGGCTGATACCAGCTACCGTTACTGAAGTACGCGACAACTGGGTAGAGGCTACCGTATCATGGTTTTCGATACTCAATTCTTTCTTTATCATTGCTTTAGCAAGTTTGTTCTCGCGCTGGTGGGATAGCCGATACAATCCGCCTGCAGCAGTAAAATACGGTATAGGCTTGCTAATGTTGTCCGTAGGTTTTGGTCTTTTAGCTATAGGCTCCAGCGGCGTTACTCACGGAGTGAAAGTAAGTATGCTGTGGCTGTTTTTTGCCTATATGTTCAATACTATGGGTGAGTTATGCTTATCGCCTGTTGGACTTTCGTACGTATCGAAACTCGTTCCTAGCCGGATGATTGCCTTTATGTTTGGCGTGTGGTACTTAGCAGTAGCCATAGGGCATAAGTTGGCAGCCGTAGTAGGGGGGCAGATAGAAAATATTACTCGACAATACAGTTTGAGTACTTTCTTTTTGATATTCACTATTGTGCCTGCTACGGCAGGGGTACTAATAATATTGCTCACCCCTTTTATAAAGAAGCTGATGCACGGGGTGAAGTGATTTATTGATTTGCTAATTTGTCAATTTGCTGATTAAAAGACTAATTATCAGTTTATTATAAATATGTGAGAAATATAATTAATTAAAAAATTTGCATTTTCAAAAAAAATATTCTACCTTTGGGGCTGTGTTTTTAATATAAATGTAATGGCTATATTTAATAAAGAAAGAGACAATAAAACTATGGCAGCAGAAAATACATCAGGAAGTAGCAACCGTATCGTTGCAGAAACTAAGTTTAAAGGAGAAATCAACTCTAAGTCTGATTTCAGAATAGATGGTGAGGTAGAAGGTACTTTTCAGACTTCTGGCAAATTAGTAGTGGGCAGAACCGGTGTGATAAACGGTACTGTGATATGCGAAAATGCCGATATAGAAGGGAAAGTAACAGGCACTATCAAAATTAGTAGTGTGCTAAGCCTCAAATCGACTGCAGTGGTAGAAGGTGAGGTGTATGTAGACAAACTTTCAATAGAACCAGGAGCGGTATTTAACGTAACTTGTACTATGAAAGGCGCTAAAAACTTTACCAATGAAAAACAACAGAATGCCAACGAAAAACCACTTAAATAAGTGGATATACTTCTCACAAGCAGGACTACAAATGGCTATTACTATAGCCGTTTGTAGTTTTTTTGGTGTTTGGCTAGATACCAAACTACCTAACGACTACTCGCTCTGTACAGTGGTGTGCAGCCTTGTAGGAGTGATAGGGGCAATGTACAGCATTATCAGAAAAGCCCAACAGATGACCGATGAATCGTAGCCTTAAATACTTACTTTTATACCTTATAGCCCTATTGCCTATAGCAGCAGGTCTATACTACACTGCCAATTACTACATCAATGAACAAGGGATAGCACTTTTTTATAGTCCAGCACAAATAGCGGGGGTGCATAGCGGATTGTCATTAGTACTCTTTGCTATTATTTTGGCAGTGAATAGTTGGCATCCTACCTATACAGCATTTGCTTTTATGGGGGCATTGGTGGTACGACTGATTTTGGTGGTAATAGCAGCATTGCCATTGGCTACCGCTGCCAGTCTATATCCTTATCACGAAGCCCTGTTTATTATTATCCCCTCATTTGTGATGATTGCCTTAGAGGCCGTCTTTACTATTAGAAAATTAGCAGATTAGCAAATTGACAAAGAACTTTTATATTTTTATCATACTACTATGCGCTATGGCTTGGGGGTGGCTACTGGGGCAACAAGTTATGCAATCGCATAATGTGGGACTTACAGTTTGCACTCTAAAAGCAGTGACAGGCTATCCTTGTCCGTCTTGTGGTACTACTCGTTCGGCTAGTGCCCTAATAGCAGGGCGTTGGCAAGAAGGACTATATACCAATCCGCTGGGGGTAGTAGTTTTAGTGTGGCTTATCATTACCACTTTATGGATGTTGTACGACGCCTTAGTGTGGCGCAACACCCTGCAACAAGCCTATAAGAGAGCAGCACGCATACTACAGAAGAGGTATGTTTGGATACCACTTGCGGTACTAATAGCACTTAATTGGGTGTGGAATATTCAGAAAGGATTATGAGAATTTTATCTATTGATTACGGTACAAAACGGACAGGCTTAGCGGTGACAGACCCTTTGAAACTGATAGCATCGGGGCTTACTACAGTTGATACGCCTCAGTTGCTTCCGTTTTTAGAAAAATATACAGCTGAAGAAGCAGTAGAGGCTTTTGTGATAGGATTGCCTAAACGACTTAACAATGAAGACTCGGCTGTAGAAGCTGATATTCAGCAACTACTCACTAAGCTGAAAGAACGTTTCCCTACTATCGAAATACATCGGTATGATGAGCGTTTTACTTCGAAAATAGCTTTTCAAACGATGATAGATAGTGGGCTTAAGAAAAAACAACGACAAAATAAAGCGCTTATTGATGAAATAAGTGCGACACTGATATTGCAAGATTTTTTGAATTTAGCGAATTAATAATCTGATGAAACCCCCAAAAGCGAAGAAAATACCCCATATATTTAATGAGTTTGGCAACAAGCGCGTGGATAATTACTATTGGCTGCGAGAACGTGAAACCCCTGAGGTGATTGCCTATTTAGAAGCAGAAAACGCCTATTACAAAGCGGAGACGGCACATACCCAAGCGCTGCAAGATACGCTTTTTGCTGAGATGAAAGCCCGCATAAAAGAAGATGACAGTTCGGTGCCTTATTACTACAATGGGTATTGGTATCGCACTCGCTATGAGGTAGGCAAAGATTACCCTATCTATCTAAGACAGCGCGAGACCTTAGAAGCACCTGAAGAGGTACTATTTGACTGCAATGCAATGGCTAAAGGTAAGGCTTACTTTCAATTGGATAGCTTTGCCGTAAGTGATGACAACCAGTGGGCGGTGTATGGAGTTGATACTGTGTCGCGCCGCCAATACACGCTACAAATTAAGAACCTTAGCACAGGCGAAGTACTGCCTTACCAGATAAAAAACACTAATGGGCAAGCGATATGGGCAGCTGACAACCGCACCATTTTCTACGCAAAAAATCACACAAAAACCCTTCGTACTTATAAGATATACCGACATACATTAGGCACAGACCCTAAAAATGATGTATTGGTGTTTTGGGAGAAAGACGATACTTTTGACACCTATGTATATCGCGAAAAGTCTCGTAAATATATAGTGATAGGCAGTGAGAGTACCCTTACTTCAGAATACCAAATTCTTAATGCATACACCCCACAGGAGAGTTTTAAAGTGTTTCAGCCGCGCATAAGAGGGCTTGAATACGACATAGCGCATTACGAAGACTTTTTTTATATTCTCACCAATAAAGATGGGGCTACTAACTTTAAATTGATGCGCACTCCTGAAGCAGCTACCGAGCAAGAACATTGGCAGGAGGTAATTGCCCATCGTCCTGAAGTGCGACTTAACGATATAGAAATTTTTAAAGAGTATTTGGTAATAGAGGAAGTGTATAACGGCTTGGAACGCATACAGATACGCAGTTGGGATGGCTCTGTATGTTATTACCTACCTTTTGAGAGTGAAACTTATACCGCTTATACTACTCAGAATGTAGCTTTTGAGACCGAATGGCTGCGCTATAATTATCAATCGCTGGCGACCCCAGCCTCGATAATAGAGTACAATATGCGTACAGGAGAGCAGCGCGTACTCAAAGAACAAAAGATATTAGGCGGAACTTTCTGCAAAGAGAATTACGTAGAAGAACGGCTTTGGGCTACCGCCCCTGATAGCACAAAAGTGCCTATCTCGCTTGTGTATCGCAAAGGAATTGAGAAAAATGGTGCAAATCCTTTGCTGCTTTATGGTTATGGGGCTTATGGGGTGACCATTAATCCTTATTTTTCTACTACGCGCTTGAGTTTGTTAGACAGAGGTTTTATTTATGCCATAGCACATATACGCGGAGGGGAATATTTGGGTAGGAATTGGTATGAAGACGGCAAACTGCTGAAGAAGAAACATACTTTTGATGATTTTATAGCTTGTTCGCGTTACCTTATCGACCAGCAATATACTTCGCCTTCGCATCTTTATGCTGAAGGAGGTTCAGCAGGAGGCTTGCTGATAGGGGCTGTGATTAATGAAGCACCAGAACTCTATAAGGCAGTGATAGCCTCAGTGCCTTTTGTAGATGTGGTGACTACTATGCTCGATGAGAGTATCCCCTTAACAACAGGAGAGTATGATGAGTGGGGGAATCCTAATGAAAAAGAGTATTACGAGTATATGCTTTCTTATTCGCCTTACGACCAAGTGCGTCGGCAAGCCTATCCAGCTATATATGTGTCGGCTGGGCTACACGACTCGCAAGTGCAGTACTGGGAGCCAGCTAAGTGGGTAGCCAAACTGCGCGAGCTAAAAACAGATAACCATCCTCTCTATTTGGATACTAATATGGAGGCAGGGCACGGAGGAGCTTCAGGACGCTTTGAAGCCTTGAAAGAAACCGCTAAGGAATACGCGTTTTTAATCAGCCAATTAGCAGATTAGCAGATTTTTACATTTGCTAAAACTCGCACATTCTAATTTATGTCTTAGAAAATAGACTTTTGTTTTTTAAATAATTTAAAAATATATCTTGTTTTTCAATAAATAGAAGACAGAAGTGTTTTTCTAATTATAGCGTTCTTGGGGATTAATAGCATAGGTAGAATACTTAAAAATCCTTAAATTTTTTTCTTTTATTGTATATTTTCTTCTTATAATTTGATATTCAGCGGCTTGCTTATTTCGAAATGTTAAAAAATACACTATTCTTGAATTTTATTTTAAAAAGTTTTGTTGGTTGTTAAAATAATCTTAACTTTGCCCCAAAATTAATTTATTTCAATAAAGTAATGAAGGTAAAAATATCAATGTTGCTATTCGTTTTTGCGCTATTTAGTAGTGCACTATTTGCGCAAACGAAAGTATCTGTGACAGGTACAGTTACAGGTAACGATGGATTACCCCTTCCTGGGGTAAGTGTTGTCATTAAAGGTACAACACGTGGTGTTTCAACTGACTTTGACGGGAAGTACGAAATTCAAGCTGCCGGCAATGAGGTACTTGAATTTAGTTCGTTAGGCTACACTTCGCAGTCAAAAAAAGTTGATAAATCAAGTGGTAAACTTACTTTAAACGTTGTTTTGAAGGAAGAAGCCCAACAGCTTGGTGAGGTAGTAGTAACTGCCCTTGGTATCAAGCGTGAGCAAAAGGCGTTGAGCTACAACGTACAACAGGTAAAATCAGAAGAGCTTACCAAAGTGAAAGATGTGAACGTAGTGAATAGCCTTAATGGTAAAGTAGCAGGGGTAAATATCCAACGCAGCTCTGCTGGGGTTGGGGGTGCTACTAAAGTGGTAATGCGTGGTCTTAAATCAATTGATGGTAACAACGGTGTGTTATACGTGATTGATGGGGTGCCATTGTATAACAAGCAAAATGACTCAGCAGGAGCAATGAGCCGTCCTGGTGGAGGTGAAGGTATCGCAGACTTCAACCCAGAGGATATTGAAAGTATCAACGTACTAACAGGTCCTTCAGCTGCTGCTCTTTATGGTAGTGAAGCAGCTAACGGGGTTATCCTTATCAACACCAAAAAAGGTAAGGAAGGAAAAACAGAGGTTAGTATCTCAAGTAGTATAGAGGTGATGACCCCTATAATGCTACCTGAGTTTCAAAATACTTATGGAAGTATAGGAGATAAGAGTTGGGGGCCTAAATTAGCTACACCTTCTACATTTGAGCCTCGCAAGTTCTTCAATACTGGTACTAATATGATGAACTCTGTGACTTTCTCAACCGGTAATGCACAAAACCAAACTTTTGTATCGGCTGCTCAAACTGAAGCAGAAGGTCTTATTCCTAATAACGCTTACTATCGTTATAATGTAGGGGTACGCAATACTGCTAAATTTGCAAAAGATAAGCTACACTTAGATGTAAGTGGTAACTTTATCCGTCAAGGGAACCGTAATATGATAGCAGGTGGTGGTTACTTTAACCCATTAGTAGGTTTATACTTGATGCCTCGTAGTTTAGACTACAGAGATGTAGAAGCTTACGAACGTTATAACCCAGCACGTGGTATCTATGAAAAATACCAACCTTATTCAGAACAAGCAGATAGTTACTTCTCTGAAAACCCTTATTGGGTAGCTAATCGTGAGTTATTCTTAAACAACAAAAAACGTTATATGATGTCAGCTTCATTAAAATACGAAATCTTAAGCTGGTTAAACATCTCAGGACGTGTACGTTTGGATAACGACTATGGTACAAAAGAAGAAAAATTATATGCAAGTACTACTAACTTCTTAGTAGGATGGAAACCAGAGTTTGGCCCTCACGACAAAGGTTATTACAGTATTGGCAACTCAAAAGATGAGCAAACATATGCAGATATTATGCTCAATATGAACAAAAACTTTGGTGAAGATTTCTCACTTACTGCTAACTTAGGTTCAAGCTACAACGATCGTTACAGCACAAGTTTATCAGCAGGAGGTTATCTTTTCCGTTTGCCTAACCTGTTTTCAGCTGCAAACTTCAATCCACAAATAGGTGGTTCAGGACAAGGTTATTCACGAGCTAAGAATGTAGCTGTTTTCGGTAGTGCAGAGCTTGGCTACAAAGGAATGCTTTACCTTTCTGTTACAGGCCGTAATGACTGGTCATCACAGCTAGTAAACTCAGCAGAGCCTTCTTTCTTCTATCCATCAGTAGGACTTTCAGGAGTTATTTCGCAAATGGTAAAACTACCACAATTTATTAACTATTTGAAAGTACGTGGTTCATATACCGAAGTAGGTTCGCCTATTAGCAAAACAGGTATCACTCCTGGTACTATTACCCATAATCTGACTTCTTCAGGCCTAACCACCAACAAGGTATATCCTTATCCAGAATTTAAAGCAGAGCGTACTGCCTCTTGGGAAGCAGGTCTGAACACAAAACTTTTTGATAATACTTTGTCTGTTGATTTGACTTTGTATAAATCAAATACTTTCAACCAATTCTTTGAACAAGAATTATCTTCTTCATCTATCTACTCATCATTCTATTTGCAAGCAGGTAATGTAGAAAACCGTGGGGTAGAACTATCAGTAAACTATAATAAAGAGTTCTTTAACAAAGAATTGAATTGGAATTCTACTCTTACTTATTCTCGTAACGTGAATGAGATAAAAGAACTAGTACGCGGTTATCGCAATCCATTTACAGGACAATTATTTGATATTACTGAAGTGCGCAAAGGTAGCACCGTATTGCGCGAAGGTGGTAGTATGTCTGATATAACAGTAAGAGGTGTTTTATCTCGCAATAAAAATGGCGAACTTATAGAAGAAGCAGCTCAGTACCAATATGATCAAACACAAGAAATAAAATTAGGACGTTCAACCCCAGATTTCCAAATGGGATGGAGAAATACATTGTCTTTCAGAAATATAGACTTTAGTTTCTTGTTCAATGGTAGTTTTGGTGGTATTGTACTTTCTGGTACACAGCCTTATCTTGATGCTTATGGTGTATCAAAAGCTTCAGCTGAAGCACGTGATGCTGGAGGGGTAATGGTAAATGGCAAGTTATATGATGCTCAAAAGTATTATAACACCATTAAAAAACTTCCTGGTTACTACTCTTATGACGCTACCAATGTACGTTTACAAGAAGTATCACTTTCTTATTCATTAGATGGTAAACACTTCTGCGATAAAGTAAAAAGAGTAACTCTTGGAGTTATTGGTACTAATCTTTGGATGATATATAACAAAGCTCCTTTTGACCCACAACTTACTTTTGGTGTAGGTACTTATGCTGCAACTGAGTTCTTTATGACTCCTAGTGCCGCTACTTATGGAGCAAGTTTGAAAATTCAATTTTAATTAAAAAAACAACGACAATGAAAATATTGAATAAACATATAGCCATTATAGCTTTATCGAGTGTGTTTTTTACCTCTTGTACTAAGGATTTTGAAGAGGTAAATACCAATCAGCTACAGCCTACAGATGAACAGGCTAGTAGAGACGGTATGTCGTCAGGAGGATATTTTGCAGAGTTAGTAAGTCTTCCTATCCCAACAGGTACTGGTACTGGGCCTGCTAATGACTACCAAGTAATTCAGAATATGAGTACAGACAACTGGGTGGGGTACTTTTCACCAGGGCGTAACCACTGGGATGGTGGTAATAACCAAACCAGCTATTATCTGTCAGATTTTCGTTTGAATGGTACATTTTCAACTCTTGTTAAGATAATGAACCCTTATTTTCAGATGAAAACCCAAACCCATAATGTGAAAACTGTTAATGGTAGATTGGTGTACGAAAGTAAGGATATTAGTAACCAAGCGATTTACTCTGTAGCGCAAATAGTGAAAATAATGGGTATGCACCGTGCTACTGACCTTTTTGGCCCTATACCTTATAGTGATATGGAGCCTGGTAAGGTAAAAGCTAAATATGATAGCCAAGAACAAGTGTATCGTTCTTTCTTGCGCGAGTTAGATGAAGCGGTAACCACACTTAATCAGTATGGAGCTAGTAACAAAGTATTGGAAGAGTATGACCCTGTATACGGTGGTGATACTTCTAAATGGATACGTTTGGGTAACTCATTAATGCTACGTTTAGCAATGCGTGTACGTTATGCAGATCCTGCATTGGCGAAACAATATATCACTAAAGCAACTACTAGTACAGGAGGGCTTATAGAAAATGATGACCAAGCAGGTAAATTAGTAACTAGCAGCAAGTATATTTTCCACCACTCATTGGTAACTATGCTTGGATATAAAGAGCTAAAAATGGGTGCCACTATTTACTCTTATTTAGTAGGATATAACGACCCACGTACTGAAAAGTATTTTACTAAGAATACAGCAGGTACTAATCAGACTGATTTCTACGCTGTGCGCTCTGGCATCAACCCTATAACCGATGCTACTGTATATGAGAAATACTCAGAACCCACTGTAGTGAATAGTACACCTACTTATTGGCTACGTGCTTCAGAAGTACAATTCTTGCTTGCAGAAGCAGCCTTAATAGGTTGGTATACTAATGATACTGCTGAAAACTTGTATAAAAAAGGTATAGAACTTTCATTTACAGAAAATGGTCTTACTAGTTCAGCAGCACAAGCTTATTACAATACAAGTGCTTCGCCTGCTAATTATATAGACCCTAAGAACTCTTCTTACAATGCGAATGCTGTTAGTACTATTGACAAAAAATGGATGTCAAGCGGTAGTGAAGAAGAAAAACTAGAGCAAATAATTACTCAGAAGTACTTAGCTAACTATCCTAACGGTTTTGAGTCTTGGAGTGAATGGAAACGCACTGGCTACCCAAGAATGTTTGGAGTACCTTTTGATTTGAGCAACAAAGGAAGCCAAAATATATCATCATCAGGAAAAGAATATGGTGTACGTCGCTATCCTTTCCCTCAAAAAGAATTTGAATTGAACAGAGAAAACGTTACAGCTGCACAAGCGTTATTAGGAGGAACTGATAATGCTGCAACCAATGTGTGGTGGGATAAAAAGACAAAATAATTTAATACTATGAAAAAGATAATATACACACTATTAGCACTTTCAGTTACTCTTACTTCTTGTAGTAAGTGGACAGAGACTGAGACGATGCGTGATGACTTTGAAAAAGCAGCTATAGAAGACCTTATAAACAAGCGTGATGCCGCTAAATGGGTAGCTGAAGCAGAACGCACTGTAGAAAATAAGAAAGCGCTTGAGGCTTATTGGCAACAATTACGCGAGTACAAAGAAAAAGCATGGCTTAATACTGGTAAAGCAGGAGGACAAGTGCCTATGGTATACTTCTGGTTTGATGGCCCTACTTGGCAACCAGTAAAAGGAATAGCACGTGGTTGGTTACAAGCTGTGCCAGACTCAGTAGTAGCTATCTCTATATGGGGAGGTACCAATATGCGTCCTGAAACCCTTACTGACAATCACAAAAAAGATATTGAAATTTTCCATAAAAAAGGAAGCGCTATCTTGATGTGCTGGCAAACACCAGGTGTAGGTTTAGGATTGCCTGCTACCAAAGAAGGAGTAAGTGGATATCAGAACTTCCACAATAAGTATCCTTATCCAGAATGTTATGAGCAATGGCCTGCTATTTATGCACGTGAGCTCGCTCGCTATATTATAGCTATGGATTTTGATGGTTATGATGTAGACTGGGAAACTTGTGGTGACCACGGCTCTGTGACTAGAGAAGGAACTCCTTTGATGATTTCTGATAATAATTATGAGAATATAGCTAACTTTGTAAAAGAGATGGCTAAATACTTTGGCCCAGTAGGAGCTGACCATCTAGTGAAAACACAAGCAGAACGCCAAGCTAACTTAAAAGCTCTTTTCGAGGCCTCTACTGCTGGTTATCACGCTAAAGAAAAAGAGTATATAGATGAGTTTAAACCTTATCTGCCAGCTAATTACCTTACTAAGCGTTATTATTTCTGTGCAGACGTGCCTTGTGGAGTACCGCCTATATTTGGTAGAAACTCTCAAACCCCATTGGATATTGCTAATAATGCTTTTGCTATCTACTTTGATAAGCACTTTATGCAAGATTATAGTGTGAATGGAGTGAATATGAATGGCTCTCATCCACCAATGTTAGGAGGCCCTTATTACAACTCAACTTCTGCCAACTATCAAGCTGGTAACTTCCGCGTGATGATACAAAAAGGTAAAGATGTAAAAGCAGGGAAAGTATGGGGCTTAGGTGCTTATCACGGACAAAGTGACTATGCAGTAACTAATGAGAGTGATAATTTCTTTAAACAATATCTAAAAGATAATAATATAAAAAGAAAGTATTTGCACTATGCTTGGACACGCGAGGCTATCCGTTTAGCAAACCCACGTGAGGATTATTCAGGATATAAAGAAATGGAACCTACAATTATTCTCCCTTAAAAGATAAGAACGATGAAAAATATAGTTAAAATAACTGGATTAGCCCTACTTATGGGGGTAACCGCTTGTCAGAAAAAATTAGACGCTGACAATAATAGCAGCACTAGAGGTAATACTTCGGCTGTGTATATGAATAACAATAATGCAAGTATTAGTTTTCCTAAATCTACTGAGTCTGGTAGTACTAAGTTTGAGGTTCGTATCTCTAACCTAAGAAGTAAGGAAGAAACTATTACTGTAGCAGCTACTGATTTCTTTGCAGAATATAACGAAAAGAACTCAACTTCTTATAAGATGTTGCCTGCTTCAGAATACACTTTATTTGAAGAGGGGAATGTTTCTAACTCTTCTAATAATGGCATTTTGAAAGTTACAATCAAACCAGGACAAACCTCTGCCCAAATAGGAGTTAAAGTACGTCCGTTGGATGAAGATACTTATCCTATGGGGGTGAAATTCGCTATTCCTTTGCGTATTGTTTCAGCTTCACTACCTATACTTTCTAACAAAGATGTAGTTGTTACTCTTAGCCGTCCGTTCAAAACTTCTGTAGCTAAGATAGCTCAAGGTTATGCTTTAGGGGTAAAAGTAGCTGATAATGTACCTGCAAGTGATGAGTTTACTGTACAAGGATTATTCTTATTTAAAGAGTTTCACGCATATAATGGTGTGAATGTAAATATGTCGCTTTTCCAAGGTGAGATGTTACCTTATACTCGTATTGATGCAGGAAAAATACAAGTGAAAAATGGAGGTGGAGACAGCCCTGATGACTGGGCTATCACTTCTGAAATAGCTAAGGATAAATGGTGCCAAATTACTTTTACTTATAAGGATTCATATTTAAAACTTTATGTAAATGGTAAGCTTATTAAAACATATCAACGTCCTAGCTTGAAAGTATCTCCTGGTATGCGTATCAATATTGAGAATACTCAAACTTCATATTCTGCAGATCGTTATTTCCGCGAATTTAGAGTATGGAACCGAGTGCTTACAGATGCTGAAATAGTAGATGGTCTCTACTTACCTGCTGACCCTGACGCTAAAGGACTAGTAGTGTATTTGCCTATCAATAAAAAAGATGCTTTTAAAGATATGAGCAAGTATAATAATACTACTATCTATAGAAAAGGAACTTCAAGATATAGTAGTGGGGTACAAGATGGTGGTAATTATGTGAAGGATATTGACGCTACTGAATTTGAAAACGGCATAGAATGGACAGAAAATGTAAAATTCCCTGCTGAAGGTTTAGAAACAGAACAATAATACTAACAATAAAGAGGCTATTCTTTTGAAGAAAAGCATAGCCTCTTTTAAAAAAATAAATACAATGAAAAGAATTATAACCAATAGTTTTATAGTTGCTCTTGGTATGGTAGCTTTGGTAGCTTGTAAAAAGGACGAAATTACCATTCAGAAGAACGATAATGTTAACTGGCAAATCGATAACGATATCGTTAATGATGATATTCGTACTCGTATTGGCTATGACCCTCGCTTTGAGTATGCATTACCTGCTACAGGAGTAGTTGAAAGTCCTATGCTTACGTTAGAAGGTTTTACGATTACTGAAAAAAGCACACGTAGTATAGAAGTTAAACTTTCTAGACCTTCTGCTAAAGATGTGAAAGTGTCTTTAGCATATGATGCTACTCTATATGATAAAGTAAAAGATAAACATATAGGATATGAGTTAGGAGAAGTTTCATTGGCTGAAATTACAACAGCAGAGAAGACTATAGCAGCAGGTACTACCACCACTACTTTTGAAATAAAAGTGGCTAATAAATCTGATTTTCGCCAAAAAGTGATTTTACCATTTATAATAAAAGCATCAGATAATGATAATGTGAAAACTATGAGTGGGAAAGACCTTTTTGTGGTAAAGATATTTCCTAAAGGTGTTACTTTCCAAGTCACTAATAGTAATATTCTTAAAGAAGCTGTTGTAAAAGATGATGGTAAAACATATATGACTGACAAAGAAGTTGGTGTGGTAGTTACTCCTTCAGATATTATTCCTGCAGCTATTTCATTAGGGTTAGTGAGAGATAATGGTCTTGTAACTGATACTACTAATCAAACCTTAGCACCCAATAATATAGTAGCAACTATCAATAAGGTTGATTTTAAAAATATAGCTAAAGGTACTATTTCATTCACTTTGCAAAACATAGAAACTTTAACCACTAAAGGAAAATATGTATTACCTTTGAAGTTAATGGCTTATGATGCTTCAGGAACTGCACATCAAGTACTTGATACACCGATTTTAGTAACTATTGATGTAAGCAGTGATGGCGTACCAAGTGATAATGAAATTAGAAGAATACGCAATTATAATGGTAGCTATATTAGTCCTTCTAAATATAATTTTTACACAAATTACCAATCAGGTCATATTTATAAAATGCATGATGGTGATGTGATGGGTAATCCTTGGTGGATAGATGCTTCTATACAAGATGACGACCAAAAACCTTATGTACAGGTAGTATTTACAGAAAAAACAGTTATCAATGGTATTAAGATATATCAGAGAACGCCATATAAGAGAATACAAGAAATGCAGGTTTTTGCCTCAGCTAGTTCTTCAGAGCCTTATGTTCTACAAGGGATTTATTCAGAAACATATAACCCAAGTATATTAATTCTTAAGTTTGATAAACCGATTAAAACAGACGAACTATATATAGGTTACTTTAAAAACTCTCAAAACCAATATATAGATATTCACGAAATGGTATTTTTCTAATATCAAAATAAATTGTTTGTTGAATAAAATTTTCTGATTAATAAAAACAGCCGCTTTTATAAGAGTTTTTCTTGTAAAAGCGGTTGTTTATTAATTGACAAGTTTGCTAATTAGCTAATTGTTTTTATCTTTGCACTTTCAAAATGCTAATCAATTTATGGATTTTTTATTTTCGGCAGATGCGCTCGTGGCGCTTATTACCCTTACTTTCTTAGAAATAGTTTTAGGGATTGACAACGTGATATTTATCTCAATAGTTACAGGTAAGTTGCCTCAAGATCAGCGCAAAAAAGCTACGCGTGTGGGGCTTTTCTTAGCAATGTTTTTGCGTATAGCCCTGCTATTGGGTATTTCAGTATTGATAAAGCTTAAAGATCCTCTTATCTCGGTAGATTGGGGGTGGTTTAGCGCTCATTTTAATGGGCAAGCCCTTATCTTATTGGCAGGAGGTGTCTTCTTGCTCTACAAGTCTACTCGCGAAATTCACGCTAAGGTAAATCATATAGAACACGTAACCGAATCGGATAACCCACAACGCAAGCAGCACGCTTCGTTTGGAGGAGTTGTTGCTCAGATATTACTGATAGACCTTATCTTTTCGCTTGATAGTATCTTAACTGCCGTAGGTATGACTAATGGTTTAGGAGGGGCTATCTATATAATGATAACTGCTGTGGTACTTTCCGTAGGTATAATGATGCTTTTTGCTAATCCTGTGGGTGAATTTGTAAATAGAAATCCGTCTATTCAGATATTAGCGCTTTCGTTTTTGATACTTATTGGTTTTATGTTAATAACTGAAAGTATGCACCTATCAGAAGCTGTGTTGGCGGGGCAAGAGGTGGGAGCTGTGCCTAAAGGGTATTTGTACTTTGCGATTGCTTTCTCATTAGGTGTAGAGTTTTTGAATATGCGAATGAGAAGAAAAAGCTAATCACCCATTAGTAAATTAGCAGATGGACTTTAAAGATATTTTAGGATACGATACTATCAAAGGCTATTTGAAAGCGAGTGTGGAAGCAGGGCGCATACCTCACGCTCAGCTGTTTGTAGCCAGCGAAGGACAAGGGGCTTTGCCTATGGCAATCGCCTATGCAACCCTTGTGCTTAGCCAAAACAACCCTAAAGCCATAGCCCAATGTGCTCAATTAGCACACCCTGATTTGCACTTTGCTTTCCCAACCTCGACTAACGATAAAGTGAAAAAAGACCCCGTCAGCTCACTGTTTATGGATGAATGGCGCACTTTTATTAAAGAACAGCCTTATGGCACTCTGTTTGATTGGTTGCTCTTTTTGGGTATAGAGAAAAAACAAGCTGTTATAGGGGTAAATGAGGCGAAGGAAATCACTAATAAATTAGCCCTCAAATCTTTTGAGGGGGGCTATAAAGTGATGATTATCTGGATGGCAGAGAAAATGAATGTCGATTCGGCTAATAAATTGCTGAAGCTGTTAGAAGAGCCCGCAGAGAAGACTTTATTCCTGTTGATAGTAGAAGATGAGAATGCGTTGCTCGACACTATTAAGTCGAGATGCCAGATACTACGCTTCCCTCCATTGAGCGAGAATGCTATCAGAGAGGGACTTATGGCAAGAGGCGTCGCAGAGGCTGAGGCTACTAAAATAGCTATACGCTCGCAAGGCAACTATAACAAAGCCTTGCAGCTAATGCAGAACAAAGAGAATGAAGAAGCGGTGTTTGAACGTTGGTTTATAGCGTGGGTGCGGAGTGCTTACAGAGCAAAAGGCAACAAAGCTGCTATACAAGGGCTACTACAGTGGAGTGAAGAGGTAAATACCGTGGGGCGTGAGGTACAAAAGCAATTTTTGCAGTATTGTGTAGAGGTTTTTAGGCAAGCGTTTTTGTTAAATTACACCGCTACTGATTTAGTATATATGCAATTTAACGACCCGAGCTTTGATTTGCGCAAGTTCGCACCATTTGTACACGGCAATAATATAGAGCAGATATATCAGTTGATAGAAGAGGCTATTTATCACGTAGAGCGTAACGGCAATGGTAAGGTAATTTTTACTGATGTCGCCATTAAACTCACTCGATTATTACATACCCGTCAGTAATAAGCTATATCATTAACCTTTAATCATTTAATTATTATGCTACAAGCAATATCACCCATTGATGGCAGATATGCCGATAAAACAAAAACTTTAGTGCCTTATTTTTCAGAAGAGGCTCTGATTCGTTATCGTGTGCGTGTAGAAGTAGAATACTTTATTGCACTTTGCGAGCTTCCTTTGCCACAGCTTACAGATTTTCCTAAAGAAAAATACGAGGCACTTAGGAAACTCTATCAAAATTTTACAACTGCAGAAGCACAGAAAGTGAAGGAGATAGAGCGTACTACTAATCACGATGTGAAAGCGGTAGAGTATTTCATAAAAGAAGCGTTTGACTATCTGCAGTTAGAAAAATACAAAGAGTTTATCCATTTTGGGCTTACTTCGCAAGATATTAACAACACAGCGATACCACTCAGCATTAAAGAAGCGATGAGTGGAGTGTATTACACTGAAATACAGTCTCTTATAGATAAGCTGCAACAATTGGTAGCCGAGTGGAAAGATATTCCGCTATTGGCGCGCACTCACGGTCAGCCAGCTTCACCCACTCGTTTAGGTAAAGAGTTTCAGGTGTTTGTTACTCGTATAGAAGCGCAACTACAAAGTTTGAGAGCTGTGCCTTACGCTGCTAAATTCGGAGGAGCTACAGGTAACTACAACGCTCATAAAGTTGCGTATCCCTCTATTGATTGGAAGGGCTTTGGTACGCACTTTGTAGAAAAAGTGTTAGGATTGCATCACTCATTTCCCACTACTCAGATTGAGCATTATGACCATTTAGCGGCTCTTTTTGATGCTCTTAAACGTATTAATACCATACTTATTGACCTAAATCGCGATATATGGACATATATTTCGATGGATTACTTCAAACAGAAGATAAAAGCAGGAGAAGTAGGTTCATCGGCTATGCCTCATAAGGTAAATCCTATTGATTTTGAAAATTCAGAAGGGAATTTAGGTATAGCGAATGCCCTTTTTGAGCATTTGGCTGCTAAGTTGCCTATTTCGCGCCTACAACGCGATTTAACTGACAGCACTGTGCTGCGCAATGTAGGAGTGCCTTTTGGACATACCCTTATTGCTTTGCAATCTACCTTAAAAGGGCTGAACAAACTGTTGCTAAATGACGCTGCTATACGCAATGACCTACAAGACCACTGGGCAGTAGTTGCTGAGGCCATACAGACCGTGTTGCGCCGTGAGGGCTATCCTAATCCGTATGAAGCCTTAAAAGGACTTACGCGTACTAATGAGGCTATCACTGCTGAAACTATCGGTCATTTTATTGATACTTTAGAAGTTAATGAGGCGGTAAAAGCAGAACTAAAACAGATAACTCCGGAGAACTACACAGGAGTGATTTTATAAATAAAATTTGTTACTTATCATTATTTTTGTACTTTTGCAAAAAATATGCTATTGTAGGTCTTGTAGTTCAACGGATAGAATAGAAGTTTCCTAAACTTTAGATCCAAGTTCGATTCTTGGCAAGACCACTTAGTTTAAGTTGTTTGACTTATGAAAGACCTAAACGTTTACATAGAAGAATTGCTCTACAAGCACCAATGTGTGATTATTCCTAAATTTGGGGCCTTTATTTCTAATAGAAAATCGGCTACGATGGGCGATGATAAAACATTCGACCCACCAAAGCGCGAGCTTACTTTTAATCCTAGCCTCAATTCTAATGACGGTTTGCTTATAAAATACGTGTCAGAACAATCGGGGATAGATTATAATCTTGTAGAGGATTACGTAAATTTAGCTGTAGAAGGGTGGAAACGCATTCTTCAGCAAGATCAGCCTTTGGTGTTAGACAAGATAGGCACGCTACGCCAGATAGGCGAAGGGCGTATATCATTTACGCCTGTAGATGATGTGAATTATCTAACTGATTCGTTTGGTATGGCTCCTTTTATACCTCACGAAGTGCCTGCATCAGATTTGCAGATACCTGAAAATCAGATAAAACCTACACTAAACACTTCGCATACTCTTCCGCCAGAAGAGGAGTTGCCTACTGCAATAGAGAGTCCGATTAGCCAAGTGACTCCGGTAGTGCCTACTCCGGCAGAAGCCCCTAAAAAAGGCAAAAAAGAAAAAGCCCCTAAAGCGGCAAAAGACCCGAAAGAGAAGAAACCTTTCAAACTCCGCCCTTATATTAAGTATTCGGCAGTAGCAGCAGTGGGTCTTATCATTTTGGCTTATGGTGCTTATCGACTTTTCAATGAGAAGGTAGTGGCAGATGGTACTACTGATAACCAGTTTGTGGTAACCGATAGTCTTGTGCAAGAACGTTTGAACCAAAAACTGAGTGAAGCAGGGATTTTTACGCCACCTATTACTATGCCTACCGTGGCATTGCAAGCTGAAAAGGTGAAGAGCAAAGACAATAAACCTGAAAAAGATAAGACTGAGACCACCAATGGTAAGCCTGAAAAAGATAAAAAAGCTAATGGTGGAGAAGTAGCTAGTACCCCTACTCAAACGGGAGGTAGCAATGCTTCTGGTTCTGGAGGTAGTTCAGCAGGAGGCAAGATGAATAATGCTGTCTTGGCGGCTAAGAAATACCAAGTAATAGCAGGGGCTTTCAAAGAAGAGAAAAATGCACAAGTACGTGCTAGACAGCTACAAAAATTAGGCTATAAAAATGCTTATGTGTTAGGCCTCAACGCTAAAGGATTGTATCAGGTGAGTTATGGTGGTTTTGACAGTATGGATGAGGCTAAACTGATGCAGAAAGAAATAAAAGAAGCTAAAGAAGAGAAAAAACTTGACGGTGGCTGGATACTAACCCAATAAAATGAATAACAAAATGACGCCTAAAAAGACCCCTTCAGACTCACGTACCATAATGACAGATTTGGTACTGCCCGGTGAAACCAATCACCTAAAAGCTATGTTTGGTGGTGAATTATTAGCTCGTATGGACAGAGCTGCTAGTATTGCCTCGCAAAGGCACTCTAATCGCGCAACTGTAACTGTATCAGTAAATCACGTAGCCTTTACCCACAGTATTAGGGTAGGAAGTGTAGTGACAGTAGAGGCAGCTATCTCGCGTGCTTTTTCTACCTCAATGGAGGTGTATATAGATGTGTGGATGGAGAATATGTTTGGTGAGCGCATTAAGGCTACTGAAGCTATCTACTCATTTGTAGCGGTAGATGAGAATGGTAGACCGGTGAAGATACCTGAGCTTGTGCCTGAAACTGCTTTAGAAAAAGAACGTTATAAAGAGGCCTTGCAGCGCCGACAGCTGAGCTTAGTATTAGCAGGAAAATTAAGTCCGCATGATGCTACTGAGCTGAAAGCTCTTTTTACTGAGCTCGAAAACGGGAAATAAAACAAGATAGAGCGGAACCGCCTTTGTGGCGGTTTTTCTTATAAAACCTACTTATAAATATGACCTTATCTGAAGAAAATTACTTAAAAACTATTTTTCTCCTTTACGATGAACGCAAAACGGAGGTTACAACCACTGCTATAGCTGATTTGCTCTATACTAAGGCTTCATCGGTGACTGATATGCTAAAAAAGTTGTCAGATAAAGGGTTAATAAACTATAGGAAGTACCAAGGGGTAACGCTTACTCCAAAAGGAACACAAAAAGCTATACAAATAGTGAGGAAACATCGGCTTTGGGAGGTTTTCTTAGTAGAAAAACTCAACTTCTCTTGGGATGAGGTGCACGAAATAGCAGAAGAGCTGGAACATATACAGTCTGACAAGCTTATCTCTCGACTTGATGCCTTTCTCGGCTTTCCTGAAAGAGACCCTCATGGTGACCCTATTCCTAATGAGCAAGGCGTTTTTACTACCACTATCAAAACCCTATTAAGCGAACTAAATGACGGCGATAAGGGGGTATGTATAGCGGTTAAAAACACTTCAAAAGAGTTTTTGGTGTACCTCAACAAGGTAGGTATTGCTTTAGAAAATGAAATAGAAATCATTAGTAAAGAACCTTTTGACAACTCGATGACTGTGCTGGTAAACGATCAGAAAGTGAACCTTTCGGCTATAGTGTGTAGGAATATATATGTAGCAGGCATAGGAGGAAGAAATAAAGAAATAAAATTATAATAAATATTGGAAAAGATTTATGAAAAAGAGTAGTGTAAAAAAACTCGGTATATTATGTACTGTTTTATTCTTGTTGATAAGCGGGTATTCCTTTTACCGATATTTTAGCAAGCTGCGTTTTGAAGAGGTAAATATTGAGCGCAGCACAGATGATTGTGAGGACAACTGTCTATCAGTCAGTTTGAACTATCTGCACTGCAAAGGTAATAGTGAGTTTGCCCGAAACTTCAATAAAGAGATTGAAACTCAAGTAGCTAACTTTTTGTTAAGTAATGACGACGATACGCTACAAGTTGATATCAGTATAGAAAAAGCTTTGGAGAATTTTATGAGTGACTATAACAATATACACGAACACTTTCCTGAAATTCCGGCATATGAGCTTATTCTTAGCGATAGTATTATGTGGCAGAACTCTAAAATGTTAACCTTGGTATCTAATCGTTATTCTTTCACAGGAGGGGCTAATGCTGTACAAAGTAAGGTGTTCACTCATTTTGCTTTGGATAATGGAGAGGTTATCACCAATGAAAATCTTTTTACTGATGAGGCTAAAGTAACTGCTATAGCTGAGAAATATTTCAAACAAACACAAGAAGCCTCAGTGATTGAAGTTCTTGATGATAAAGGATTTGACTTTGACGGTAATGGTTTTCATCTTCCGAAGAGTATGGGTATATCGGCAGATTACTTGATACTATTTTATGAGCCTTTTGAGATAGCCTCATATATGGATGCAGCTTTTGAGGTAAAAGTGCCTATGAAAGAGATTATGCCATATTTGACGTTTAAAGAAGATTAGTAAATAAGATGAACTTAAAAGACGAATTAACATCACTATACAACAGTTTATTAGAGAAAAATGAGGTAGAGGGGTTGGCTTTCTTGGCTGAACGCTTTGCTGGTGAGATAGTATTCTCTACCAGTTTTGGATTGGAAGACCAAGTTATTACTCATTTAATTCTTGATAACCACATTCCGATTAGCATTTTCACCCTTGATACAGGGCGACTTTTCAATGAGACCTATTCGGTATGGGAAAGTACTGATGAACGCTATAATACACATATCACTCCGTATTATCCTAATACCCAAGCTATTGAGAAGTATGTAAACGATAATGGCCCCCTATCTTTTTACAAATCGGTAGACTTACGCAAACAGTGTTGCCACATACGCAAAGTAGAACCTCTTAGTAGGGCTCTTGCAGGCAAGAAAGTATGGGTAACAGGCTTACGAGCAGAGCAATCGAATGCACGCAAAGATTTACCTATATTAGAGTGGGATGACACCTACCAGCTGTATAAATACAATCCTTTGTTGCATTGGACTTTTGAAGAGACTCAGGCCTTTATCAAACAGCACAATATACCTTATAATGTACTACACGACAAAGGATTTGTGAGCATAGGTTGCGCCCCTTGCACTCGTGCAATAAAAGAAGGCGAAGACTTTAGAGCAGGACGCTGGTGGTGGGAAAGCAACAGCAAGAAAGAATGCGGTTTGCACGAGCACAAATAACCGCTATCATAATAAACAGAAAAACAACATTTTAAAATACTTTAGCTTATGAACTTTTTTAAAATATTATTAGCTACGATTTTAGGTTTCTTTATCTCTTTAGGAGTATTCTTTATCTTATTCCTCATTGCTATTTCAGTGATGATGAGTTCAGTAGGAGCTTCAAAAGGAGAGGAAATAACTGTAGACGATAATACAGTGTTAGAATTAGACTTTCAGGAGCCACTAACAGACTTTTCGGAGCAGGTGTATTTTGAGGATTTTAACTATACATCAGAATCGTTTAACGGACTTAATTCTGTTCTACAAGCTATAGAAATAGCTAAAACAGACCCTCATATTAAAGGAATTAGCCTAAAGAGTACAGGCAACCTTAGTGGGATAGCATTTGCCCAAGAATTACGCCGTGCTTTAGAGGATTTTAAGACCTCGGGTAAGTTTGTTTTGGCGTATAATGATGAAATATCACAACTTGATTACTATCTACAAAGCGTAGCAGACAAAGTATATATCAGTCAGTTAGGGAATGTAAACTTGCGAGGGCTCTCTTCTGAAATCTTCTTCTACAAAGATTTACAAGAAAAAACAGGACTTCGGATGGAGGTAATACGACATGGCAAGTACAAAAGTGCTGTTGAACCTTTCCTAGAAAACAAAATGAGTGATAACAACCGCCTACAAACTACAGAGTTACTCAATGCTATGTGGGATGTATTGGTAACTGATATTGCTAAGAGCAGAAATTTATCTGTGGAGAAGCTTAATGAGATAGCTACGAATGTAGATGGGCGTACAGCCGAGCTTGCTCAACAAAATGGATTGATAGACGGGGTGCTTTTCAGAGATGAGTTTGAGAAAATACTTTGCGAAAAGGTAGGGAAGAAAGAGATAGATGATGTGAACTTCATCGGTATAGAAGACTATGCTGAAAGTGTGCTAAAAGGTAGCGTCGGCAAAGAGAAAGATAAGATAGCCGTGATTTATGCTAATGGTGAGATAATGCAGGGAGAAGGTAGCCAAGGTATTGTAGGACACGAAACTATCATAGCTGCGCTTCGTAAGGCTGTAAAGGATAAAGAGATAAAAGCTATCGTATTGCGCATCAACTCACCTGGGGGTGATGCATTGGCTTCAGAGTTAATGCACCGCGAGATAGCTCTTGCCAGAAAACAAAAGAAAGTATATGTATCAATGGGTAACTATGCAGCCTCAGGTGGTTACTATATAGCCTGCAATGCAGAGCGTATTTTTGCAGAAGCAGGAAGTATTACAGGCTCTATAGGGGTGTTTGGTGCTCTTCCTAATGCTAGTGTATTAGCCAAAAACTGGGGAGTGAATGCTGAAACGGTTAGCACTCACCCTAACGCAATGCAGTATAGTTATTTCCAGAAGCCTTCAGAACATTTTATGAAAGAGATGACTGAATCGGTAGAGCAGATATACAAAGTATTCTTAAGCAGAGTAGCTGAGGGACGCGGCAAGACAGTAGCCGAAATAGACTCTATAGCCCAAGGAAGGGTATGGAGTGGTAAAGAAGCCCTTGCCAAAGGCTTAGTAGATGAACTCGGGTCGCTAAATGATGCTATAGCTTATGCCGCTAAAGAGAATGGGTTGGAGAATTACCGCGTTGTGTCATATCCACATTACAAAATGGATATGAAAAAATTACTACTCCGCTACGGACTAAGATTGAAAAATGAAAATCTACAACAAGAGTTGGGTAGAGAGGCTTATCAAGTGTATCAACAAATAAGACACATTAGTAATCAACGAGGTATACAAGCGCGCTTAGAGTATGATTTGATTGTGAAATAGTTACGACTTTTAACAGAAGATTAACAGTGTAATACTTGCATAATATATTTAGAATGACTACATTTGTACAGTGAAATTCTAAAAAGATAAAGTTATGAAACGCGCAATGTTTGAGTATACGAAGATGATTTTATCAAAAGTGAGCTTTGACCCTAACCTATTTTACAAAGAGCTACAAAAAGGAATTGACAGATTGCTCCCATATGAAATAGAGGAGTTGAAAGTTTGGCTTGAAGCCTACACTAAAAATAAGCCAGAGCTACTAAAGAGCCGAGTGCTTATGGATAAATGATACAAACTGAGGCTATCCACTAATAGATAGCCTCATTTTTTATTTTCAAAATAATAGTAATAATGAAAGAAATCAGTAGCACCCAAAACCCCCTTATAAAGAAAATATTTGCTCTAGGCGAAAAAGCACGTATGCGCAAGAAAGAAGGTTTATGTGTAATAGAGGGCGCACGAGAGGTACGATTAGCTATACAAGGTGGTTATGATATAGAAACATTGCTATTTCAGCCTGAAATTTTTAATGAAGAAGCCTTGCAACAGTTATTAGCCCTCTATCAAAAACCTATAGAGGTAATACGTCTGAGCAAAGAGGTATATGAAAAGCTTAGTTACCGCAGTTCTACAGAAGGGCTTATTGCAGTAGCTAAGACGCACCCTCATACTTTAGAAGCCTTATCTCTTAGAGAACGTTCTATATTATTAGTAGCCGAAGCGCCTGAGAAACCTGGCAATATAGGGGCTATGTTGCGTACTGCTGATGCAGCTAATATAGAAGGGGTTATTATAGCTAATCCAAAAACCGATTTGTACAATCCTAATATCATACGTTCCAGTGTAGGTTGTGTATTTACAGTGCCGATAGCTGTAGCCAGTACTACTGAGGTGATTGACTATCTAAAAAAGAAAGATTTTAATATCTATTGTGCGGCACTTTCTGCTTCTAAACCCTACTACGAAGTGCCTTTTGCCGAAAAGAACACTGCTATAGTGGTAGGTACCGAAGATGAGGGACTTACCCAAGAATGGCTTAAAAATAGCACTCAGAATATCATTATCCCGATGGAAGGCGTAATAGACTCTATGAATGTATCGGTAGCAGCTGCAGTACTTATCTTCGAGGCAAAGAAAATGAGGCTAACTGCTAAAAAATAAGGTCTTATTTTTATATAACATCACAACCATCTCCGTACTTTCAGGCAATAGTTTTGGTATTCATCACCAAATTTTTGTCTTAGTACACGTTCTTCTGGAATAATTTGAAAACGAGTTATATAAGCTATAAATAATAAGACACCTAACCAAGGTAGAAGATAAGATAACCATATTGCCCAAGATATAAGACAACAAGCCAATCCTACATACATAGGATTACGGCTTAGTTTGTATATCCCTTCTGAAACAAAATGCGTAGCTTCCGATGGTTCTAGAGGATTGATAGTCGTTCTTGCCTTATAGAAGCTCCAAATGCCTGCAATCCCAGCCCCTATGCCTATCAAAGCCATTACTATGGCTACTACGGGGAGGTGAGGCAATGCTACAAATGATAATACATAAGCAATACTCTTCATTATCAGTGCACAGATAAGCCATACTGCAGCAGGTGGGATTTTATTTTCTAAACTCTTCATTTTTCAAATCACCTAATTTAGTTTTTCTGCAAAAATAATAGTAATTTGCTAAATCACAAAAAAATATTATCTTTGTAGCATAATTATTTATTTTTAAACAATGGAAACAAATCGTATCAAAGGAAAAATCGCTTTTATTTCAGGTGCCAGTAGTGGAATAGGAAAAGCAGTAGCTGAAAAGTTAGCGCAAATGGGTGTCAATCTTATTCTATGCGCACGAAGAGCAGATGTTTTAGCTGAACTAAAGGCTAAGTTCGAAAAAGAATACGCAATTGAGGTTATCACTTTAGTGTTTGATGTGAGAAACTACCAAGAGGTAGCGAACAACATCCAGTCTTTACCCGAAAAGTGGCGACAAATAAATATGCTTGTCAATAATGCAGGTTTAGCAATAGGGTTACAACACCTTCATACCTATGCCATAGAAGATATAGACCAGATGGTTGATACCAATATCAAAGGGTTTACTTATATTGCTAATAGTGTAATTCCGCTGATGATTGCTACTGACAAGGTAGGTACAATAGTGAATGTTGGTTCAGTAGCGGGTGAGATAGCTTACCCTAATGGCAGTGTCTATTGTGCGACTAAATTTGCTGTAAGAGCCCTCAGCGATGCTATGCGCATAGAGCTAATGGACAAAAAGATAAAGGTAACCAATGTAAAACCAGGGCTGGTAGAGACTAATTTCAGTGTAGTGCGTTTCAAAGGAGATGAACAAAGAGCTGAGAATGTGTACAAGGGTATTACACCCCTATATGCTGAAGATATAGCAGATACTATCGCTTATATTGTTAATCTGCCTGATAAAATCCAAATTACGGATATTACCGTAACTCCAATGCATCAAGCGGATGCGATACACATTTATAAGCAATAAGAATTAAATAAGAACTAAACAAAGAAGGCTGTCCTATTTTGGGCAGCCTTCTTTATTATAAATACTATCTTCTTTAAAAATCAACTGTTACACCTAATTTTTCAGCAATAATACGATTGATATAGGCTGAAAGAGTAGGTATTTTTACACTCTCTAATACGGTATTAGCAAAAGCATAGGTAAGTAGGGCAGAGGCTTCTTTTTTGCCTATTCCGCGCGTTTGCAGATAGAACAAAGAATCTGCACTAAGCGAACCTACCGTACACCCGTGCGAACACTTCACATCATCAGCAAAGATTTCTAACTGAGGCTTGGTGTATACTGTTGCCTTATCGGAGAGGAGAATATTGTCGTTTTGCTGATAAGCATTCGTTTTCTGGGCAATTTGCTCTACCATTATCTTCCCGTTGAACACATTGGTAGCCTCATCGCTTACAATACTCTTGTAATCCTGATGACTTTCACAATTAGGATAAGCGTGGTTTACCAATGTATAGTGGTCAGTATGCTGATTTCCTTGCAAAATGCTCAACCCTTTGAGGGTCGATTCCAAATGTTCCCCTTGGTGATAGAAGTTCAAGTTATTGCGGGTAAGTTCACCACCAAACGAGAAAGTATGCACACTAGCGTGACTGTTTGCCTCTTGCGAAATATAGGTATTATCAATTAGAGAAGCTGTTAAGCGGTCGTTTTGCAATTTGTAATAGTCGAGGAAAGCCTCTTTGGCTACAAATATTTCAGTAACAGTATTGGTAAGGATAGCTGTAGCGGTATTTGATAGGTTTTGGTGTACCTCAATTACTTTTAGCTGTGCATTCTCGCCTACGGCAATAATATTGCGTGGCTGATAGCAAGTAGTTTCTCCTCTGTCATTAAAATACAGCAATTGTATAGGTTTATCTACCACTTTCCCCTTAGGGACTTCTATATATATCCCCTCAGAGGCAAAAGCGGTGTTAAGGGCTGTAAATACATCGCCTTTCTCGGTAGTTGTATTGAAATATTTGCTGATAAACGCCTCTCCGCCTTTGTGTAAAGCCTCTAACAGAGGGGTAATGGTAATGCCTGCTATCTCTTTGCTCGACATTTCAGCACAATAAAAGCCATTTACAAATACCAGAGAGTAACAATCTTTGATGCTGTATTCGTGTAATACTTCCGCTGAAAGGGTTGTCTTTTCATTCACAGGCTGCCACAAACTGTAGTCTGTAGCTTGCAATTTGCTGAGCGAGGTGTATTTCCACGCTTCTATCTTCTTATGAGGGAAGCCTTTTTCGGCAAAGAAACTAAGGGCTTCCTTGCGAATGTCTTTTAGTATATCGTCTTTATGTGGGAATGCTTCGAAGGCAGTAACCCATTTTTCTTTTAAATTCATCTTCTTAATCTTTTAGTGCGAGCCACACAGGCTGTCAATTTGCTAATGAGCCATTGGCTAATATTCTAATTTACTAATGAGCCAATGGTATATGGCATTGCGTTCACTATCTACTTCCATATAGGAGGCTATCAGCTGACCGTTGTGATAGTGGAGTTCGTCGATATCACTTACTAAAAACTCTTCTACCTCATCTTTATAAGGTTCAAAACCTTTGAAAATGATTTCGTCTTCCACTGTGAGGGTACTGACATCAAAAATGTAATGCCGATTGCAATACATATCAGTAATCAGTATTTTGTCACCTTTGAAAGGTTGTGCTACGGCTCCCCAATCCTCGGAGAAATGGTGCTTTTTGAGTGTTTTTAGCGATGGATAACTCATTACATAAAGCTCTGCCTCGTAGAAATTGGTGAATACAGCTTCTTTTTCATTGAGTATACAGCAGAAATCTACATCATTAGGCAATTGTTTGGCTACTTTTAGTTTTTCGTTTTCAAAAGATAGCAGATAGCTCATACAACCATCTTGTCCGCCATAGAAAGTGATAACCACCTTATTATTAGGCAATGCTTTCAGCTCTATATTAGCATCGTAGATTTCGTCGTCCATAGGCATAGACGCCAAAGCCTTCCCTTGCAGGTCATACACCCATATGGTGATGTGTTCAGCATCGTGGCGCTGGGCAAGCCAAATTTGCTGGCGTTCTATCGCTAATAAAGCTCCCACAATAGGTTTATTGATTTCCCAAAGCAGTTCTTTTTCAAAAGTGTAGAGAGAAAATCCTTCTGACTTATTGCATACGCCTATTTGCTGATGTTTATAGTTGATAGCAAAGATGTCTTTTCTTTTTAAGAACTGAAATGCCTCAGGCAACAAAGGGTTTGTTGAGCTTTTTATGTAATCAGTAATTACCATACTAATTTGCCAATTATTTCAGCCAATCATAGCCTTTTGCTTCCAATTCTAAGGCGAGGCTTTTATCGCCTGTTTTTACGATTTTACCGTCAGAAAGCACGTGTACATAATCAGGGACGATATAGTCTAAAAGGCGCTGGTAGTGGGTAATCACAAGTACAGCGTTATTTTCATTTTTGAGTTTGTTCACCCCATTGGCCACAATGCGGAGGGCATCAATGTCGAGTCCTGAGTCGGTTTCGTCGAGGATAGCTACTTTAGGCTCGAGCATTGCCATTTGGAAGATTTCGTTGCGTTTCTTCTCACCGCCAGAAAACCCCTGATTGAGAGAGCGCGAAAGGAAATCAGGATTGATTTCTAATAGAGCTGCTTTCTCGCGTATTTTTTTGAGGAGCTCGGCAGCAGGCATATCAGGTAGTCCTTGTGCTTTGCGACTCTCATTGATAGCTGTTTTGATAAAGTTAGTTACCGATATACCGGGGATTTCTACAGGATATTGAAAAGACATAAAGATACCTTTATGAGCGCGTTCTTCAGGAGCATCTTCTAACAGACTCTCGCCGTTGAGCAGTATATCGCCCTCTGTTACCTCGAAGTTTTCGTTGCCTGAAATTACCGAAGAGAGCGTTGATTTGCCCGCCCCATTAGGTCCCATTATGGCGTGCACTTCACCTGCTTTTATTTCTAAGTCAATCCCCTTAAGGATTTCTTTGCCATCCACACCAGCGTGGAGATTTTTTATTATTAACATTTTAATTGAGTTTAGCGTTAAATTTTAATTTTAGGGTGCAAAGGTCGGATATTATTTTGAATTATACAAATTTAGGTGTTAGTCGTTAGTCTTTAGTCGTTAGAAGGGGGTACTAACTACTAAAGACTGATAACTAACGACTAATGATTAATTACTTACTAAAACTATTGTTTTCTTTGTCTGTATCTACGCTTTTGTTTTCGGGGTCGAGGGTGATGCTCTTTATGTCTTCTAAAGGTATATCAAGTGTAAAGGTGTAGGTAGGATTGCCCCAGCCCCAAGCGGGTAATACGGTACGCGGATACATTGGATAGGTGTTTGGCTTCTCGGCATAAGTCATTCGCAAAGGTACGTATACATAGCGTATGTTGCCTGCCTTGTCGGTTACCCAAAGGTCGATAGAAAGGGGTAGTCTGCCTACGCGTTTGAGGGTTACCTCTGTTTTATTGTCTTTGCCTTCTACCTTGCTGATAGCATAGTCGGCAGTATGGTCGGTCTCCATAAATTCGTTGAGGAACCACTGTAGCTGCATACCCGATACTTTTTCGGCTATACGTATAAAATCATTAGGCGTTGGGTTCTTGAAAGCGTATTCGTTGTAATAACGTTTGAGCGTTTTCTGTAGCGCCTCATTCCCCATTAGGTAATCTAACTGAGTAAGGAATAGCAACCCCTTGTAGTAAGCCGTTACTGAGTAAGCGTAGTTAGTTGCAAAACGGTCAGAGTGAGTGATAGTAGGTTCTTGGAAGCCTGATTTTACCAAACCAAAATATCCCTTATAAGCACTTTCGAATGGGTTAGCCGCCTTTTTGGTTTTTAGGATTTGATGCTCGGCAAGGTATTCGATATACGAGGTAAACCCTTCGTCCATCCAAGGATAAGCCGCCTCATCGGTGGCGAGTAGGTGCTGAAACCACGCGTGAGCGAGTTCGTGTGCTGCGGTGCCTACTAAGCGTTCGTACTTTTCGTTGCCCACCATAAGGGTACACATAGCGTATTCCATACCGCCATCACCTCCTTGTATAAATGAATACTGAGGCCAAGGGTATTTGCCTATAAGTTGGTTGTAATAGTCGAAAACCTTAAGCATTGGCTCTTGTATCTGTTTCCAAGTGTCTTTGTATTTTTTGTAGATAAAGTGAATGGTCTTGCCGTCAGCCAATTGGTGCTTGTCGTGCACGTACTGAGGGTCGGCAGCCCAAGTGAAATCGTGTACGCGCTCTGCAATAAAGTGCCACGTTTTGGTAGCCGACTTGGTAGTAGGTACTTTCACGCCCTTATCTTCATAGCCAAAACCTATTTCGTTAGGGTTTTGCAATACCCCTGAAGCGCCTACAAGGTAAGTCTTATCGAGGGTGATTTTTACATCGAAGTTACCCCATACGCCGTAAAACTCACGACCCAAGTACTCGGTAGTATGCCAACCTTTGTGGTCGTAAGCTACCATTTTAGGGTACCATTGTGCCATAGAGAGGGCTACTCCATCAGGACTGTTGCGCCCTGCACGGCGTATCATTACCGGCACTTGTCCTTCAAAATCTAATCCTAATACCGTACGGCTGTGGGGTAGTATCGGGGTAGGCAGGGTAACTTTTAGGATAGTACTTTCGTGCGATATAGTAGCAGGTACACCGTCTTGGGTCAGCTTTATCACGCGTAAATAGCCAATTTCGTTGGGGTTGAGTTTAGCTATTCTGCTTTCGTATATAGGGCGTTGGGGGGTACCTACATTAGTAGCCATACGTCCGTCGGGGTCGGGTAGGGTTTGCAGGTTAGCGTCCATTTCGCTGTTGGGTTGGAAAGCGTTGAAGTAAAGGTGAAAAAATACCGTAGTAAGGGTGTCGGGTGAGTTGTTGATATAGGTAACTTTCTGTACGCCTTTGTACTGAAAGTTTTTGACGTTCATCGTTACGTTCATCTGGTAGTCAGCCTGTTGCTGCCAATGATTATCTTGCGCCTGAGCCGAAAGAGCGAGCGCTAAGCCGCAAATAGCGAGGATACTTTTCTTCATTGTTCTTTATATTGAATTCGTTTTTGAGGGCAAAGGTAGTGAAGAATTAGCAAATTAGCAAATTAGCAGATTAGCAAATTAGCAGATTAGCAAATTAGCAGATTAGCAAATTAGCAAATTAGCAGATTTGTGTGCTTAAAAAATGCCAGAACTTATAGTCGCATAGGCTATAAGTTCTGGCGGAGAAATAAATATATTATGTTTTACATTCACCTACTTTTCTAACTTGATAGTAAGTACAGGAGTATCGGAGTGGTTCACGAGGTCGCTACTGATACTGCCATTGAAGAAGTGCGCGATACCTTTACGTCCGTTAGGGAACATACAGATAAGGTCTATCTTGTTCTCTTTTACGTAGTTGAGTATGCCGGTTTCTACCCTAATATCATTATACACGTGGGTTTCGAAATGCTGACGCGCGTGGTTAGCCTCGCTGAGGAACTCTTTCATACGGCGATTGATTTCGTGGGTGGTGAGGAACTGGTATGGAGTATTGACATACACCAAATCAATCTTGGCATTGAAGAGTTTAGCAAAGGCTACCGCTTTCTCGAAAGGTTTTAAGAAACGCTTAGAGAAGTCGCAGCCGAACATAATGTGCTTAATCTTCAGTTTTTCGTGCGGATTTTTGATGACCAATACCGGAACTGTGGCAGAGCGGATTACCTTTTCGGCATTAGAGCCTATAAATAGTTCCTTAGCCCCAGAGGCACCATTAGAACCCATAAACACGAGGTCGATATTGAATTTTTTTACGGTTTCGCCTACTGCTTCAGGAAGAGGCGATGTTTCTACCAAGTCGATGATTTCTACTCCTGTTTCTAACTCTTTATGCAACTCAGCAAAGCGCTGCTTGGTGAGGTTGAGGAAGTACATCGCTTCGGGCACAGATACTTGGCTTTCGGTCATCAAACGCAAAGGTAACTCGATGGCATGTAGCAAGTATATTTTAGATTTGTGTTGCTTAGCTAAGCCTATGGCTACGTGTAAAGAGGCAATAGACTTTTCAGAAAAATCGGTGGTTACTAAGATGTTTTTCATAAGACTCTATTTTTTAGTTATTAATTTCGTGGTAAAGGTACAACTTATTTTTATAACTTCCAAACTTTTTTTACTTTTTTTCTTGTTATTTAGAAAATTCGTCGTATCTTTGCACCGAAAAGTAATACTTGAGGGGACATTTAAGTCCCCTCTTTTTATAGCAAATGAATTTCAAAGACCAAGTTAAAGAGTTAGTTAATAAGGCTTTAAGCGAGCACCCTGAACTGTTTCTAACCGATTTAAGCGTAGGAGCTGACAATACTATTCGCGTGACCATCGACGGGGATAAGGGCGTGGGTATTGACGATTGTATAGAACTTAGCCGTGCTATTGAAAACTCTTTAGACCGCGAGGTGGTAGATTTCGCCCTGGAGGTTACTTCGTTTGGCGCTACTGAGCCTTTTGTAATGGAACGCCAATACGCCAAAAATGCAGGTAGAACTGTGCAAGTCACGACACTCGACGGTAAAACACACGAAGGAGTACTGAAAGGCATTGTTGAAGGTAAAGCCGTACTCGAAACTGAAACTCGCGAACCGAAGCCCGTAGGCAAAGGTAAAATCACTGTAAAAAAAGAGCACTTGTTTGCGCTCACCGATATAAAAGAAACTAAAGTAATCATTAAATTTTAATTAAACGTATATGAATAGTCTTGAATTAATCGAATCATTCTCGGAGTTTAAAGATGATAAACTCATCAACCGCGAAACCTTGATGGCTATTTTGGAAGAGGTTTTCCGCAACACCCTTAAGAAGAGATACGGCTCTGACGATAATTTCGATATCATCATCAACCCCGATAAAGGCGACCTACAAATCTTCCGCAACCGCGTGGTAGTGGAAGACGATGCGGTTACTAACGACAACCAGCAAATCGCCCTTTCGGCAGCTCGCAAAATCGAACCCGACTTTGAAGTAGGGGAAGACGTTTCTGAAGAAATTAAAATTAATGACTTAGGTCGTCGTGCCATTTTAGCATTACGCCAAAATCTTATCTCCAAAATCCACGAATACGATAGCATGACTATCTATCAGCGTTTCAAAGACTTAATAGGTCAGCTATACGTTGCCGAAATTCACCACATTCGTCACAAAGCTATTATCCTGCTTGACGACGAAGGCAACGAAATCATTCTCCCTAAAGAAAAACAAATTCCGTCCGACTTCTTCAAAAAAGGGGAACACGTGCGCGGAATTATAGAATCGGTAGAGCTTAAAAGCACTAAACCTACCATTATTATGTCGCGTACCTCTCCAGTGTTCTTAGAACGTTTGTTTGAGCAAGAAATCCCCGAAATAGCCGACGGTCTCATCACCATTAGTAAAGTAGTGCGTATCCCAGGTGAAAAAGCTAAAGTAGCTGTAGATTCATTTGATGAGCGCATTGATGCCGTAGGAGCCTGTGTAGGCGTACGCGGCGCTCGTATTCACGGTATTGTGCGCGAGTTAGGCAACGAAAACATCGATGTATTGCCTTTCACCACCAATCCACAATTGCTCATCACTCGCGCCTTAGCACCTGCACGTGTATCTTCAGTAATCATCAATGAAGAAGAAAAGCGCGCCGATGTGTATTTAGCTAACGAAGAAGTATCTAAAGCTATTGGAAAATCAGGTTACAACATCCGCTTAGCAAGTCAGCTTTCAGGTTATGAAATTGATGTATATCGCGAAGGAGTAACCGAAGAAGATATTGAACTTACCGAGTTCAACGACGAAATTGAACAATGGGTAATTGAAGAGCTCCAAAAAGCAGGTCTTGATACTGCTAAAAGCGTACTTGAACTTTCAGCTGAAGAGCTAATGCAACGCACCGACCTTGAGGAAGAAACCGTAAAAGAGGTGCTACAAGTACTTGCTGCCGAATTTGAGTAGCAGGTAAAAAGTAAGTGAAAAGAGGTAACAAAAAAAGGAAATTGACAATTGCGAATTGCCAATTGCTAATTGATAATTAAAAACATATATATGAGCGAGGGAAAAACAATAAGAATTAACAAAGTTTTAAAGGATTTGAACATCTCTTTGGCGACAGCCGTGGACGAACTCAAAAAACATAAAAATGTTGAAATTGAAGCGAGTTTGAACACTAAAATCACTGAAGAAGATTTTCAGTTTCTTTCTAACAAATTTAAAGCCGACAAAAACAAGCGTGCGGTTTCTAAAGAAATTGTAGAAGATAAGCGCAAAGAGCGTGAAGCCATCCGTATGGAACAAGAGAAGGAAAATAAAGAAAAACGCAAGCAACAAGAACAGGAAGTGATTCGTGCTAAAGCTCAATTGGCAGGACTCAAACCTCTGGGCAAAATTGACCTCGACGGGGGTAAAAAAGAGGAAAAAACTTTTCCTGACGAAACTCCTAAAACCGAAGTAGTGAACACCCCTCCTACTCCTGTGGAGCCCATAGTAGCATCTAAAGCAGCTGTAACCCCTCCTGCTGAGCCTGCTAAAAACAACGAAAATAAAGATCATAACCACAAAGACCAGAAAGATATCAAAAAGAAAGAATCCCCAAAACCCGACGCTCAAAAAAATAAATCTGTTTATCAAAACCCTTTGACGCAAGCCCTTACCCCGCCTAAGAAAAAGGAACAACACGCCAAACACAAAGAAGAAGCTACCCCTGAGACTCCTATTGGCGTGATTGAAACTCAATACCAAAAACTTACAGGCCCTAAAGTGGTAGGTGAAAAAATTGACCTCAGTCAGTTTGAGAAAAAGAAGAAAAAACGCAAACGCAATCGCCATAAGGACAAGGACAAAGATAAAGAGGCACAAACAACCGCTATTGGTGCTACTGGCGCTATTAACGATAGCGAAAAACGCAAACGCAAACGCATCCGTAAAGATGAAGTGAATGTGGCTAAAGGCGGCGACACTCCTAAAAAAGAAAAGAAAAACAAGATTATTGCTAAAATAGAACCTACTGAAGAAGAGGTACAAAAACAAGTACGCGAAACCCTCGAACGCTTGCAAGGAAAAGGTGCCAAATCTAAAGGAGCTAAATACCGCAAAGAAAAACGCGAAACTCACCGCCAAAAAGCAGAACAAGAACTCGCAGAACAAGAACAACAAGAAAAAGTACTCAAAGTAACCGAGTTCGTTACCGTAAACGAATTGGCTACAATGATGGATGTGCCTATCAACAAAGTGATTGGCGCTTGTATGTCACTTGGTATTATGGTTACAATGAACCAGCGCCTTGATGCCGAAACACTTTCTATCGTAGCCGATGAATTTGGCTATGAAGTAGAGTTCGCAACCGCTAACATCGAAGAGGCTATCCACACCGAGGAAGATAAACCTGAAGATTTAGTACCTCGTGCGCCTATCGTAACCGTTATGGGTCACGTAGACCACGGTAAAACGTCTCTCCTCGACTACATTCGTAAAGAAAATGTAATCGCAGGTGAAAGTGGTGGTATTACTCAGCACATAGGGGCTTATGGAGTAAAACTCGAAAGCGGTGAGCGCATCACTTTCCTCGATACCCCTGGTCACGAAGCCTTTACCGCTATGCGTGCTCGTGGTACCAAAGTAACCGACATCGCTATTATTGTAGTAGCTGCCGACGACGATGTGATGCCTCAAACCAAAGAGGCTATTAGCCACGCTCAAGCGGCAGGAGTGCCTATCATCTTTGCTATCAACAAGATTGATAAACCTAATGCCAACCCCGATAAAATTAAAGAACGCTTGGCAGGTATGAACCTACTTGTGGAAGAATGGGGTGGTAAAATACAATCACAGGACATCTCAGCCAAAAAAGGTATTGGCGTTCCTGAACTATTGGAAAAAGTACTCTTAGAAGCCGAAATTCTCGAACTAAAAGCAAACCCTAACAAGCCTGCTGTAGGTACTGTAGTAGAAGCTGCTCTCGACAAAGGTCGTGGTTATGTATCTACTGTACTCGTAGAATCAGGAACTTTGCGCGTAGGTGATTATGTGCTTGCAGGTCCTCACTCAGGTAAAATACGCGCTATCCAGGATGAGCGTGGTAGAAAGGTGAAAGAAGCAGGCCCTTCAACTCCTATTACTATCTTAGGTCTCGATGGCGCTCCTCAAGCTGGTGATAAGTTCTACGTATTTGAAGATGAGAAAGAAGCTAAACAAATAGTAGCTAAACGCGCTCAATTACAACGCGAACAATCGGTGCGTACACAGCGCCATATCACCCTCGACGAGATTGGACGACGCATTGCCCTCGGCGATTTCAAACAGTTGAACATTATCCTCAAAGGAGACGTAGACGGCTCGGTAGAAGCGCTCACCGATTCATTCCAAAAACTCTCTACCGAAGAGATTCAAGTATCTATCATTCACAAAGGTGTGGGTGCTATCACCGAATCGGATGTATTGTTGGCTTCAGCCTCTGATGCGATTATCATCGGTTTCAACGTTCGCCCAATGACCAATGCACGTGCTTTGGCAGAAAAAGAATCTATTGATATCCGTACCTACTCTATCATCTACGACGCTATCAACGATTTGAAAGACGCGATGGAAGGTATGCTTTCACCAGTGTTCAAAGAAGAGGTTACCGGTACAGTAGAGATACGCGAACTCTTCAAGATTTCTAAAGTAGGAACCATTGCAGGCTGTATGGTAACCGATGGTAAAATTTACCGCAACTCTAAGATACGCCTATTGCGCGAGAATGTGGTGATTTATACCGGCGAACTTTCTTCACTCAAGCGTTTCAAAGACGACGTAAAAGAAGTGAGCAAAGGTTACGATTGTGGTTTGCAAATCAAGAACTACAACGATATCCACGAAGGCGATGTTATAGAAGCCTTCCAAGAGGTTGCTGTAAAGAAAACTCTTAAATAATTTTAAATAATTAAGTAACAGAACAAAAAAATATTTTTTTGTTCTGTTATTCATTTTAATTAAGCCACGATATAATTAAACTTTAAAATTTATGGGAAGTATAGCTACTAATTATAAGGAGCAAATACAGAGACTACAAGAAAGAGGTATGTGCTTTGATTGGGATGAGAAGAAAGTAAAAGA